>Ga0181601_10001784_pt1 | contig 18566 bp, 18 predicted proteins | sample 041ome_8_FD_133020 | JGI IMG/M metagenome (GOLD analysis project Ga0181601, IMG submission 133020) | Coastal salt marsh microbial communities from the Groves Creek Marsh, Skidaway Island, Georgia - 041407BS metaG (megahit assembly) | ecosystem: Environmental > Aquatic > Marine > Intertidal zone...
CGCTGGAAACGGGTGTCTTAGAGGATTTTCCATCCGTGGTCAGTTCGGATGAAGCACAGGACATCCCGCGCCAGAATTTGATGTTGCTTTGCACGGGCAGCCAGGGCGAACGTCGCGCAGCAACGGCGCAATTGGCTAATGGTAAGTTTCAGGGCATTTCCCTGAAAGAGGGAGACATGGTTTTGTTCTCTTCCTCGACCATTCCTGGAAACGAACGCGATGTTATTCGCATCATGAACCAGTTTTCGGAACAAGGTGTTGACGTGGTGACCGACCGAATGGGGGATTATCACGTCTCTGGTCACGCTAATCGTCCTGATTTGATGGAAATGCATAAGATCATTGAACCGCAAATGGTTATCCCAATGCACGGAGAACACCGTCATTTGCGAGAACATGCAAAAATTGCGGAAAATGCAGACTACGCTTCCCTGATTTGCGTAAACGGAATGATGTTGGATCTGTCTGGCAATCGTCCAAAGGTCACAGAATATGTTGAAACAGGGCGTATGTATTTGGATGGATCAACCCAAATTGGCGCGTTAGATGGCGTGATCCGTGATCGTTTGCGTATGGCCCTCTACGGCCATGTGATTGTGACCGTTATCTTGGACGAAGAGGATGAGATGATTGGTGAACCGTGGTGTGAAGTGCGCGGATTGCCAGAGATCGGAGCATCGAATGCGCCGTTGGTTGATGCTCTGGAAGAAGATCTAGGCCAGTTTATTGGCCGTGCAGACCAAAAAACAATTACTAATGACGATAAGTTGGAAGATGCTATCAAACGCATCGCGCGTCAAACCTGTCAAACTGAAATAGGTAAAAAACCAGAAGTGTCGATTGTGATTTCGCGTTTGATGTAAGGGCAGACGCGAGCCCCTTATAGCCATGTGTGGAAGTTGTGAGTTTGATCGAAAAAGTTGTCTAGTTTTTTGGGCCGATCTGAAAAACACTCTGGCACGTCGGATATCAAAATAGCCTGCAAGTTACCAATGAATGCGGCACCCTCTGTAGTGATTGGACACGCGTTTCTAAAGGCGATCTGTTTCTGTGCGTGAAACTTTTAATAATCCATGATCTGAAAATTTTCTGACAAATTTTGGTAACCGCGGATTGCAAAACTTCGATAGTGTAGGAAATTTGACTATTGGTTTCCGCTCAGGGTTCAATGCATTAAATATGGTCTAAAACCCGCATATTGTGGATAGATAGCGTCATCTGCGCTCAGTAATTGCGCCAAGCTTGTATTATAGTTTCGCGTCAAGTGTACTTGTTCACTAGAGAGTTGCATGGCCATCGAAACTCGCTATCTAGCGTTCATAGTAAAACCGTGTTTGATCAGTACTTTGATCAAAGCATGCCAAATTAGCTGGCGCGGCGTTCCTGAAAGCTTAGAGCAATAAAGCTGGGCATGTGCTCCCCCATGCCGACAACCGAGTTGCCGCCACCACACCGATCTTTGCGACGTTTGTTTTGATTGTTTGGCTTTTCGGCTGCCTCAGCTATTGGCTCACGTGCTTGTGCAGGTTCGGATGGCTTTTCATGCGCTGGCTTTTTCTTCGGCGTCCATTCCTCTATTAGGGCCGCTGGGATATCCAGTCGCGTGATTTCCTTCTGGATCAATGCCTCGACCGCGGCGAACGCTTTTTCGTCACGCTTTGCGCAGATCATGAATGCGCTACCGGATCGTCCAGCGCGACCTGTGCGGCCAATGCGGTGCACGTAATCTTCGGCGTGTCCTGGAACATCAAAGTTGAAGACATGACTAACCGATGGTATATCCAAACCCCGCGCCGCAACATCTGATGCGACAAGAAATTTCAAGCGCCCTTCTCGATAATCATCCAAGGTTTTCATTCGCTGCGCCTGATCCAAATCACCATGGATTGGCGCGGCCTGATACCCATATTTATTTAGTGACTTTGCGCAGATATCCACATCTGTTTTGCGATTACAAAAGATAATGGCATTGCTCAGTGCGTCCCCTTCTTGATCGATCAAGGCGCGCAATAACTGGCGTTTTTGCGACCCTTCACGATCCTTTCGGGTGCCTTTAAACATCACAACACTTTGTGAGATATTTTCGGACGCTGTCGCTTGACGTGCCACCTCGATTCGTTCGGGACCCGAGAGGAACATATTTGTTATACGTTCAATTTCTGGGGCCATCGTGGCAGAGAAGAATAGCGTTTGACGCGTGAACGGAGTCAGACCAAAGATACGTTCGATATCGGGTATAAATCCCATATCCAACATGCGGTCTGCTTCATCAACCACCATGACTTGCACGCCTGTTAACAAAAGTTTTCCACGTTCGAAATGATCAAGTAGACGACCAGGGGTCGCGATCAAAACATCAACGCCTTTATCGATTAATGCATCCTGATCCTTAAAACTAACCCCACCAATTAATAGTGCCTTGGTCAGTTTCAAATGCTTAGAATAGGTGTCAAAGTTTTCAGCAACTTGGGCCGCCAATTCACGTGTTGGGCATAACACCAAGGAACGCGGCATGCGCGCACGCGCGCGCCCCCGCGCTAGCATATGGATCATCGGCAATGTAAAGCTTGCGGTTTTTCCTGTTCCCGTTTGGGCGATGCCCAGAACGTCTTTACCCTTCAATGCGGCGGGAATTGCGCCCGCTTGGATTGGGGTCGGGGTTTCATATCCAGCCTCAGTGATGGCTTTCAAAATTTTTGGATTTAGCTCCAAATCAGCAAATGTGGTCATGTGTATCCGTTTGTTACGGACACTTTTTGGCCCGCGCGTCTGATCGTCGTTGCGCGGCCTACCTCGCACAGGGCGCGCTCTATGCGTTGCTTCTACGCTATAACCTATCCTAACGTCAATGCATACGGCATTTGGCCCATATCAAATTGAAAAATTTGGAAAATACTGTGTCCGTTTGGTGTCCAAGTTAAACTTATACAAACAATACAGATCACATTACTAAAATCGCGCAGCCAACTCGGGCATGGCAATGCAAAATGCGTGACACAGTCTTTTCACGCCTGCGACACCTTCGCTTTGTTCCAAATCTTTTAGGATGTCGTTCAGGCGGGCAGGTTCTGTTTCAAATGCTTTGTCGCTTCAAATTTCCTCAAGATATTATCCCGAGGCGAGGCGATGTTGATATGCACGTTAAATTTTCTCCGATCTATCAGTGTGATAATAAGCCAATTCCTAATGAGCCATTGTTTGATTTTGTGTCATTAAGTGTTGAATAGTCGCAAAATACATGCGCGGCGCCACAAGTTCGGCTACGTTGCGGAAAAAGCACCTACCACCTAGATAGCTTAGGAGCCAACCCCAAACCTTGGCCCCAAATTCAGGATGGGATCGCGTGCTGATTTAACGGCGGCGGGAAAAAGGCGTGGTCAACCTTTTGAACTCGTCCGGACCCATTTAATCATGTTTGTCTGGTCCCAAATAATCTACGGATAGGGCGCATGTACACATGACATCGTCGAACATATGCGCCAGACTTATGCCCTCATTTGCGTGACTTGGCACATACAAAAATTCATCATTATCAAAACGGCCCCTGTCAGTAATTCCAAAGACATTGTCACACTTACACCATCATTTCCTTTGTCGCGGTCAGATTAACATCCGGATAATCGCGTTCAACCCGATCAATATCCCACTGCAACCGCGTCAGGAATACCATGTCGCCATCGTGGTCGGTTGCGATATGCTGTTTGTTTGTCGCTGCGAATTTGTCTTGGGACTGTTTATCACCCTGCACCCAACGGGCTGAGGTGAACTGGGACTGCTCAAAACGTACGGGTAGCCCATATTCCAATTCAATGCGACTTGCCAAAACTTCAAACTGCAATGCACCCACGACTCCGACAATAAAGCCTGATCCAAAGGTTGGTTTAAATACTTTTGCGGCACCTTCTTCGGCAAATTGCATCAACGCTTTTTCGAGATGCTTTGCCTTCATCGGGTCGCCTGCGCGGCAGGTTTGCAAAAGCTCGGGTGCAAACGATGGGATTCCCGTAACGCGGATCTGTTCCCCTTCTGTCAGGGTGTCGCCGATGCGCAATTGTCCGTGGTTTGGAATGCCGATGATATCGCCTGCCCATGCCTCTTCAGCCAATTCACGATCTGCGGCAAGGAACAGAACAGGGTTTGACACGGCCATTGGTTTTTTGCTGCGCACGTGAAGCAGTTTCATACCCCGCTTGAAATGCCCTGAGGCCAGTCTGACAAAGGCCACACGGTCGCGATGCTTTGGATCCATATTGGCCTGCACCTTAAAGACAAATCCAGAAACTTTGGGTTCTTCTGGTGCGATTTGACGGGGATCTGCGGATTGAATTTGCGGCTCTGGCCCGTATCTTCCGATGCCGTCCATCAATTCTTTGACGCCAAAGGAATTTATCGCTGATCCAAACCAAATGGGTGTCATGTGTCCCTCTAACACCGCTTGGGGATCTAGGGTTGGCAAAAGCTCGCGGGCCATTTCAACCTCTTCTAGGAATTTTTCCAAAAGATGTTTGGGCACATGCTCTTTCAGTTTTGAGTCACATAATCCTTTAATCTTAATGCTTTCCGCAACACGGTTTCTGTCGGCGCGGTCCATCAATTCCAGTCGGTCGTTTAAAAGATCATAACATCCCAAAAATTCACTGCCGACCCCAATAGGCCAACTGGCGGGGGTGACATCGATTGCAAGATTTTCTTGGATTTCATCGATTATTTCAAATGTTTCGCGGCTTTCGCGGTCCATCTTGTTACAAAAGGTCAAAATCGGAAGATCGCGCAGGCGGCAAACTTCGAACAGTTTGCGGGTTTGACTTTCGACACCCTTTGCACCGTCAATCACCATTACGGCAGCATCCACGGCTGTGAGTGTGCGATAGGTGTCTTCGGAAAAATCGCTATGGCCCGGTGTGTCAACAAGGTTGAAACGGAAATCATGGTATTCAAAAGACATGGCAGAGGCACTGACTGAAATACCACGATCCTTTTCCATCTGCATGAAATCCGAACGTGTGCGTCGGGACTCACCTTTGGCGCGCACTTGGCCGGCCATTTGGATAGCACCGCCAAACAATAGAAACTTTTCCGTCAACGTCGTTTTGCCTGCGTCTGGGTGCGAAATAATCGCAAATGTGCGGCGGCGGCCAATTTCTGGCGGTAGGTCGGGGCGATTTGAGGCGATTTGTGTCATGACTTGCCTATATTGCGCGCATCTTCTCTTGGCAACTCTTGGGCGTTCAGAATGCTTGGAAAAACGAATTTTAACCGGAAGAGGCCTGTCGCAACAGGTTCAAGGTATTCATCGAACGCAGTTAATCTTCGCTCTTATTCCAATTATGTTGTAAATTTTGTCAAAACTCGAATCTTGGACATTGTCTTTGGGGTACTGTTAGAAAGGCAAATGCGCCATAGTAAAAAAAATAGTAATTTAATTTGAGAGGTCGATAGAGATGGATCTGGGTATTGCAGGTAAAAAAGCACTGGTTTGTGCATCCTCTAAGGGATTGGGCAAAGGCTGTGCTTTGGCCTTGGCTGAGGCAGGGGTTGATTTGGTGCTAAATGCACGGGGCGCAGAGGCTTTAGAGAAAACGGCCGAGGAAATTCGCACCCGTTTTCAGGTGAAAGTCACCGCAGTTGCGGCCGATATCACAACCGACGAAGGCCGCGCTGCCGTTTTCAATAAGACTGGCACTACTGATATTCTGGTCACAAACGCGGGTGGTCCTCCCCCTGGGTTATGGAGCGATTGGTCCCGTGACGATTTCATTGCGGCCATTGATGCCAACATGTTGACGCCCATCACCTTGATTAAATCGGTATTGCCGGGAATGATGAAGCAAGGGTGGGGGCGCATCGTCAACATCACCTCGCAATCTGTACGTGCGCCGATCCCACAGTTGGGATTGTCGAATTCTGCGCGTGCAGGGCTAACAGGGTATGTCGCGGGCACATCGCGCCAGGTTGCCCCCCACGGTGTGACGATCAACAATCTACTGCCGGGCATCCACGCGACGGATCGCGCGATTTCATTGGATGGTAAGGTAGCTTTCGATACAGGGATTACGATAGAAGAGGCCAAATCCGCTCGTGAGGCGACGATCCCTGCACGTAGGTACGGAACTTTGGAAGAATTTGGGGCCACATGTGCGTTCATGTGTTCGCAACATGCGGGTTTCATGGTTGGGCAAAACGTTCTGTTGGATGGCGGTGCTACGAATATGACGATGTAACGCGGCTTACTTCCTATTGGTCGTTGAAAAATCCCCGTCCCAATTAAGCGGGGATGATGATTTTGGTGAGATGTATCACTCGTCAAAACTGTCTCGGCGATGGTTGCGCAGATCATGCGATGCTGATATCCACGACTCTAATCCTGATAAGTTTTATCGGAAAAAGGCAGCAGGCAGTGCAATCGATACCCAGATTAGAGATTAAAAATCTGACGCGTCGTTTTGGAGATACGCATGTGGTGCATGACGTATCCCTGTCCGTTATGCCGGGGCAGGTTACTTGTTTGTTGGGGCCTTCGGGCTGTGGGAAATCCACAACGCTGCGAATGATCGCAGGGATCGATCAACAAAACAGTGGTGAAATTTGGGTGGATGGTAAATTGATTTGCGACATCCGTACTTCTGTCCCGCCCGAAGAACGATCTATCGGATTGATGTTTCAGGATTTCGCCCTTTTCCCCCATTTATCTGTAGCGGAAAATATCGCATTTGGTTTAGGCGGAGCCAAGGCGCAAAAACGTGTCCGTGTGATTGAATTGCTTGAAAAAGTTGGTCTGGCACATATGATCGAAGAATTTCCCCATACCCTGTCGGGGGGCGAACAACAGCGTGTCGCCCTTGCCCGTGCATTGGCTCCGCGACCCAGCATTATGCTAATGGATGAACCGTTTTCGGGGCTAGATAATAGGTTGCGCGACGACATCCGTGACGAAACCCTTGCACTGCTAAAGGCCGAAAACACTGCCGTTGTTTTGGTCACCCATGAACCTGATGAGGCGATGCGCATGGCCGATGAAATTGCATTGATGCGGGCGGGCCAAATCGTGCAGCGCGGGGCACCCTATAACATCTATAACGCACCCGTCGATAAACGCGCTGTTGCCTTTTTCTCGGATATAAATGAGGTGCGCGCCACGATTAAAGGATCGCTCGCCGATACTGCATTTGGCCAGTTTTTGGCACCTGGGATCAAGGATGGATCACAGGTAGACATTGTATTTCGTCCGCAACATGTGCGAATCGATTTTGATCGCGCAGGGCGCGGTCCAAACCCAACAGCGAGCCAAGGCGTCGCCGCGCGTGCCCATGTTGAACGTGCACGATTTTTAGGCAGTTACAGTCTGATTGAATTTCGCCTTGAAACGGATGGTGCGCGGATAATAGCCACTGTTCCTAGCGTATTTTTGCCGAAAGCAGGACAGGCGATGTGGTTGACGGTGCCGCGCGACCGATGCTTTGTTTTTGAAGCAAAATAGCTTCTTACAGAAGTCTTTTTCAGAATCCTTGGGTGAAAGTGGAGCGCCCTGTGCAAGATTTTTAAAATTTTCTTTCTGTTTGGGAAATTATCGACTTTAATCCGACAGAATTAATGAATAGATGTGGAATATTCAAAGGATGCGGCCCAGGTCGCGAACACGAGGAGAAAGACATGCTAAATAACATTGGTTTGCCGGGCATCCTGCTGATTGCGGTTGTTGTATTGGTTCTATTTGGTCGCGGTAAGATCAGTGGCTTGATGGGCGAAGTTGGCAAAGGTATCACAAGCTTTAAACGTGGCGTCAAAGAAGGCGAAGATAGCGCAAAAGAAGAAGCAGCTGAGCTAGCCAAAGATGTCACACCAGAGACAGAAAAAGACAAGGTATAATCCATGTTTGATCTGGGTTGGACCGAGCTGCTGGTCATTGGGATCGTGGCGCTTATCGTAGTTGGTCCCAAAGATTTACCAGTCCTATTTAAAAAGGGCGGACAGTTCGTTGGGCGGCTAAAAGGTATGGCGCGCGAATTTAGTAGTGCGATGAATGAGGCCGCCGATGATGCAGGCGTCAGCGACATCAGTAAAACGCTGAAGGCCGCAACCAACCCCATGCAAACGGGCTTTGATAGCGTCAAAGACGCTGCGTCAGAATTTACAAAATGGACCCCTGAGAGTGAAACTGGGAAATTGGCCGCCGAGCGTGCCGAAGCGGCCAAGAAAATCCACGAAGCAACGGCAAAACGTGCACGGGAAAAACGTGATGCAGAATCGGCTACTGCCGAAAGCGCACCAGCAGAGCTTACGCCTGCGACACCCGAGCCAGCGGCAGAGGCACCAAAATCCGCCAAGGATAGTGAATGAGCACTGACGACCTAGACTCCAAAACTGCACCGCTGATCGAACACCTTGCTGAGTTGCGTCAGCGTTTGATTTATTCTGTGTCCGCGTTCATCGTAGGAATGATAATCTGTTTCACGGTGTGGAACCCGATTTTCAACTTTTTAACAGAACCTCTCTGTTCTGCAATGACGGCCCGTGGGCATGCGGACTGTGGTTTGATTTTGATTAAACTGCAGGAGGGTTTCTTTGTCGCGGTTTCAATTTCGCTACTGGGTGGTTTGATCCTTGCGTTTCCCTACATCGCGTTTCAAATGTGGCGCTTTGTGGCGCCTGGTCTTTATAAAACAGAAAAGAATGCCTTCCTACCATTTATGATTGCCTCGCCTTTCATGTTCATGCTGGGTGCATCTTTTGCGTATTACGTTGTAACACCGCTTGCGTTTGACTTCTTCCTTGGGTTCCAGCAGGATGGTACCGATTTATCCCAAGATACAGAAGGCAACGCCATCGCAGGGATTGCGTTTCAAGGCTCTGCCCAAGAATACCTAAGCCTTACGATCAAATTTATTGTCGCGTTTGGCTTGTGTTTCCAATTGCCTGTATTGTTGACCTTAATGGGCAAAGCGGGTTTGGTTAGCGCCGAAGGATTGGGCAATGTGCGTAAATACGCGATCATCGGCATTCTGGTGCTTGCAGCTATCGTGACACCACCTGATGTGATTACCCAAGTGATCTTGTTTGTTGTTGTTTACGGACTTTATGAAATCTCAATCTTCCTTGTGCGTCGTGTCGAAACAAAGCGTGAAGAACAGCTGCACGCCGATGGCTATTACGACGACGAAGAAGAGTTCGATGATCCATTGATGAAAGAATTCGACGAAGACGACGAAAAAGAAACAAAATAGTCCAAGAATTTAGCAGGTGGGTCCATGAATCAAGTTGATGTAAAGCGCATTGCGGATGCGTTGGAGCGTATGTCACCAGCACCTGCGGCGGCCCCTGATTTTGACGCAGCCGATGCCTTTGTTTGGCATGTTGATCCTGATCGTCTGGCCCCTGTCCCGTCTGTTTCACGTGTGGATCTGTCCCTATTGGTGGGCGTAGATCGATCGCGTGATACATTGATGCAGAATACTTTGCAGTTTGCCAAAGGATATTCGGCCAACAACGCCCTATTGTGGGGGGCACGTGGCATGGGTAAATCGTCTTTGGTTAAGGCGATCCATGGCGCAATGAATGCGCAGGGCCATCCCTTGAAAATTGTTGAATTACAGCGCGAAGATTTGCCCACGGTTGGACGCCTATTGAACCATCTACGCAACAGTGACCATCGGTTTGTTTTGTTCTGCGATGATCTAAGCTTTTCGCATGATGATGAACATTACAAATCGCTTAAAGCCGTTTTGGATGGCGGCATCGAGGGACGGCCAGAAAACGTAATTCTTTACGCCACATCTAATCGCCGTCATTTGATGCCGCGCGATATGATCGAAAACGAACGAAGCAGTGCGATCAACCCATCTGAGGCAGTCGAAGAAAAGGTATCCCTATCAGATCGCTTTGGCCTATGGCTGGGCTTTCACCCGTGTTCACAAGACGATTACTTTGACATGATCTTTGGCTATTGTAAGGCTTACGGTGTGGTTGAGCATGAAGATGTCATTCGCGCCGAGGCCATCGAATGGAACCGCACGCGCGGATCCTGTTCGGGACGCGTGGCATGGCAGTATTTCGTGGACCTTGCAGGTCGCAAAGGCGTGCGTTTGTCCTGATTGAAAGAAAATGGCCGCTGCGATGAAACAGCGGCCAAAAAATTTTCAAATGGCAGCCGGTTAGTTCAGGTAATCCATCGGATCAACACTCTCTAACCCTTTGCGTACTTCAAAATGAACATAGGATGGATTGCCCGCTGGAACCTTGGCAATACCCTGACCGCGTAGTAGGTTGTCTCCCTTCGCGATCACAATATCCGATAGATTTGCATAGACGGTGAGCAGGTTATCCTCGTGTTTCACAACAACGATTGGCACCTGATTAACATCCATTGTGACGGCCGCTACGACTCCATCCATGGCGGCGACAACGGTTGTGCCGGCAGGGGATGAAATATCGATGCCGTCGGTTTTACCCTTGGCATATTCCCGAATAATTTTGCCCTTAACAGGATATCCCATGCGTCCACCGCTGGAGACTGCAACGGGTTCTGGCTTGGGTTCTGGTTTCGCAACAACCTCGGGTTCTGGCTCGGGCAGGGGAGTTGTTGAACTGGGTGGAAGTGGCGTTGGGCTTCCAGCACCAGGGGTTGTCGTTGGGGGAGCTATTGCTACTGTTTCTGCAGGCAAAGGGATCAACAGATATTGCCCCTCGCGCACGGTTAGGTTGCCATCTAAATTGTTCCAGTCGGCCAAGGCACTGACTGTTACGTTGTATAGTCGCGAAATGGTAAAGGCGGTTTCGCCACGCACCACTTTGTGGCGGATGGGTTCGATACCTTCACTGTTTGGAATAGTCTTCGCAGGATCGTTACTTTTCGCGTTTTCAATCGCAGTATTGGCCAGCTCGGTCACATCAATCGGTGTCTCCTCGGCCATCGTAACGGGCGCATCCTCCAACTTTTGAGGAAGTGCAACAATAGTTCCGCGTGCCAGTGGCGCATCCACCTGCAAGCCGTTAAATCGCGCAATTGGAGCTGCCGCAATGTTCAGGCGCGCGGCAATTTTTCCAACAGTGTCCGCTTCAAGCGCTTCTACAACTTGATAGGTGGGATAGGATATTACACCGCGTTCATCGGCAATGGGTTTCGTACGCGATGCGTTCTGTGCAGCTTCTGTGGTGTCATATTGCCCACCGCGCAAGTCAATGTCGAAATTATCGATGTTGCCACATGCACTAACGCTTAGAAATAGCGCGGCTGAAAGGGGCCATGTAATGGGTTTTAGGATCTTTATGCTCATCTTTTAAGGTTCCCCATAAATATAGTTAATCTGCCTCAGTTTTTATTCTTTGTCTCTATACTAGCTATCTTTTCCCATTCCATCAACGAGTGGGACAAAACGAACGGATCGTAGGTCATCATAATCAAAGCCAGTTTCGGTTCGTGTCACCCGAATAAGGCTTTGAACCGTGTCGGATTGGCCAACGGGGACAATCATTATTCCACCCGGTTTTAGCTGTGATAACAATGTTCCGGGCGGATCTTCGGCGGCGGCGGTTACGATGATGCGGTCAAAGGGAGCCTGATCGGGTAACCCATGGGATCCATCTGCTAGGATTGGCGTAATATTGCTCAGATCCAGATCTTGGAACAGACGTGTGGCCTCACGTACCAATGGGCGATGGCGTTCTACAGTATAAACTCGGCGCGCCAATTGGCTGAGGATTGCGGCCTGATAGCCCGATCCTGTGCCAACTTCTAGAACCTTATCGCGTGGACCAACCTTTAATGCTTGGGTCATCAATCCTACGACAGAGGGTTGTGAAATAGTTTGCCCACATGCGATGGGTAGCGGCATGTCCTCATAGACGCGTGCGGAAAAAACGCCCGATACAAAATGACCCCGATCGATGCGCTCCATTACCGATAAAACACGGCTATCAGTCACCCCCTTAGAACGCAGGGTAAATAGGAACTGCATCTTTTGTTCGGGGTCCAGATCCATTGGGATTTACGCTTGTTCTAAGATGTCATAGGCCGTTAAGTCGGCACGCATTGGCGTGATCGAGATATACCCGTCTAAATTGACGCCCGCATCGGACGTGTCACCCACGGTCACGTGCTGATCGCCGCCTTTTACATACAAAAAATCCCGATTGTTCGGCGCAGTTTGCACGATGGCCGAAAACTGGCTGCCTTTGCGGCGGCCTTGGGCTACAAATTTGTGCCCCTTTACATCCGCTGCAGAGACCGGCGGGAAGTTGACGTTGTAGAAAATATGATAATCTGATGGATTGTCATATTCACGCGAAATCAAGTCGCGCAAAATACCGGTGCCATGCACATGGCTTGCTTCAAAAGGGTCAGCAGCGTCATAGTTTTTCGGCCCCAAATATTGGGATAGTGCAAAGGATTTGATGCCTTGCAATGCGCCTTCAAGTGCCGCACCAATCGTTCCAGAATAAAGGACATTTTCAGCAGAATTGTTGCCGCGGTTCACCCCTGACAAGATCACATCTGGGCGTTCAGGGATTATGTGATAAAGCCCCGCCAAAACGCAATCGGCGGGATAGCCGTCAACCGAATAGCGGCGTTCAGAAATTTTGTTGATCAACATGGGCGATGTGTAGCTGATGCAATGGGCAACGCCAGAACGCTCTTGGGATGGGGCGATGATCCAAACCTCACCCGCTTCGCCTGCCAATTCATGTGCGATCTGTTCCAGCGCTTTCAGCCCGGGTGCGTTAATTCCATCGTCATTCGTTATCAAAATGCGCATCAGTTGCCCTCAAAATATCTGCTCCGTATCTAGGACATAGAGGAGCAGACAGTTTCGGGCAAGTCTTTGGTGTGCGAACCTGACTAGTTGGCAAGATACTCTTGCAATAAGGTCGCTGCAACATCACTTGGGGCGTTTAGGCAACTACGATCCTCCCCAGGGAAAAAACGTGCTCGCGTTGCTGTTGGCATGGCAGGAGGCGTCATGATTTTGACCACAGGACCTGTGTTTTCACATTCCTTCGCCCAGCTTTGAGCCAATGCGATTTGCGCGGCTTTAGATGCCCCGTATGCGCCGAAAAACTTTTTCCCTGAATGCGTATCATCAAAGAACATAGCCCAGCCATTTAGCCCCAACAACGGCGATAAATAGGGGATCAATGTACCCGCCGTTTTGACGTTCAATTGAATGGATTTTTCCCAATCTTTTTCATCCATTGTTGCCGCAGGTCCGATTGGGGCAGCATGCACAGCCGTATGCGCCCAAAAATCAACTTTGCCCCACCGATCAAAAATAGAAAGGCACAAATGCGCCATTGCATCTGTGTTATTGACGTCCATAGGTGCCAACGTGGTCTGTCCACCTCTGGCCTTGATCCGATCATCCAGCTCCTCAAGCGCACCAGTCGTGCGTGCGACGGCAATAATATGATGAGAGGGGGCAAGCGCCTCTGCCAAAGCAGCGCCAAGACCACGCGAAGCGCCAGTGATAAGTGCGATTTTTTGATCCATAGGAGCGCGTGTGCAAGAAAAGCGTTTTGATGTCAACCTGTCTGATTAGAGAGGTCAGCATGTCCATATTCCTCAAGCTTCGTAATCCGTATTTCATAACTCACTTCATTTAGCTGCAGGCCATGTAGCATCTTTCTCTAATGCTGCGTATGTGATGGGACATTGAAATGCATTGCAGGGTTGAATGCAGCATGCATGTAGACCAGTTAAGGTCGGGATAATGTTTGCAATCTATCCGAACTGCATGGAAGCCACGCCCTTTTCTCTGCTGGGATAGGTTTCGTAAAACTTATAAAACTGGATTTATCCAAGACGTACCCAGATGCATATCACCAGGCAGTAGTGAATGTCATGAAAGGGTAAGGGCATGATGGTGCGAACAAAATGGCGGTCCTGAATTTAGCAAAAAATCACGGGCAGTCTTTCGCCCGATGCTGTGTGAAACGCGTCATTGTCATGGTGTGTGTTTCGCCATCCCACTCTTCGGATGCGATATAGGCTGAAGATAGAAGGTTACGTAGCGGCGTTTTGAAGTATGGTAGGTGCGCTCACCTTTTAGCAGGTCAATCTCTAGCATATCAGCTTGCGGTTTTTCTGAAAACGCTAACGAAGGATCCGTGGTTTTTTGGTAAATCTATATAAAAGCCTCACTCAGCGGCCTTAACCGCAAATCCCTTTTCAATCATATCTGATGGTGCTACTGGGTATTCCCCCGAGAAGCAGGCATCACAATATTGAGGGCAAGACGCATGGCGCCCATTTTGTTCCCCAACCGCCCGATAGAGGCCATTAAGGGAAATGAATTTCAGGCTATCAACAGCCAGATGGTCGCGCATCTCTTCTTCGGACATGGTGGCCGCCAGCAATTTTTCGCGCTGCGGTGTGTCGACTCCATAAAAACAGGGCCATGCAGTTGGGGGCGAGGCAATTCGGAAATGCACCTCGGCTGCACCTGCATCTAGGATCATCTCTTTGATTTTGCGTGATGTTGTTCCTCGAACCACAGAGTCATCCACCAAAATGATACGCTTCCCCTTAACCAACGCACGATTGACGTTTAGTTTTAGGCGCACACCCATGTTTCGGATCTGCTCGGTGGGTTCAATAAAGGTGCGTCCCATATATTGGTTACGGATGATCCCCATGGCAAAGGGAATGCCAGATTCCTGTGAAAACCCAATTGCGGCTGGTGTTCCACTGTCGGGAACGGCACAGACCAAGTCGGCCTCAACGGGGCTTTCCTTGGCCAATTCAACGCCGATTTGACGACGTGTTTCATAAACTGAACGTCCTCCAATGATGCTGTCGGGGCGTGAAAAATAGACGTGTTCAAAAATACAGAAACGTGGGCCCTGTTTGCGGAATGGGAAATTGCTGTCGATCCCTTTGTCGGTGATCACCACCATTTCACCGGGTTCAACCTCACGTACGAATTCCGCACCAATGATGTCCAAAGCACATGTTTCTGAGCTGAGCGCATAGCCATCGCCAACCTTGCCAATCACCAAGGGACGCACACCCAATGGATCGCGGACACCGATTAATTTGGTGCGGGTCATTGCAACAACGGAAAAGGCACCTTCTACACGGCGCAAGGCGTCTTCCATGCGCTCGGGGATGTTGCGCTGAAGCGAGCGTGCCATCAGGTGGATGATGCATTCACTGTCAGATGAGCTTTGGAAAATTGACCCACGCTGAATCAATTCACGGCGCAGTGCATCCGCATTTGTCAGGTTACCGTTATGCGCAAGTGCTGCACCGCCCATGGCAAATTCGCCAAAAAAGGGTTGCACATCGCGGATCGCGGCGGCCTTGGACCCGGCGGTGGAATAGCGCACATGCCCGATTGAAAGCTCCCCAGGGAGGGTTTCCATCAGGGATTGAGATGTAAAGTTGTCGCGTACATATCCAAAACGTCGTGCCGAATTGAACCCTGCATCTGGGTCATATGCCACAATACCACCGGCCTCTTGCCCGCGATGCTGCAAGGCGTGCAGACCAAGCGCCACAAAGTTTGCAGCTTCGGCAACGCCGATCACCCCAAACACACCACATTCTTCTTTTAGTTTGTCGTCATCAAACGGGTGAGCGGGGGGCATTTGCTTGCAAGACAAGTCAGGAAACTCCGATTCCATTTCGCGATTGGCCCCTACATACTGGTATTGGGGGAAAGTGTCACGAAACTATCACAATTAAATCTGGATCATGCGGATAGTTAGGTAGCCCTGTCCCGCAAAACCTTTTATTCAACATTACAGACAGAGACCAATTCTTCGTATTGCACGGTGACCCAACCAAGGGCACGTTCGGGATTGCGGGCCTCGATCTGGGCCGCCATATCGCCAAACACCTTTGCTGATTGGCTTTCGTCCACCATCGGAATGCTTTGCGAATTAAGAACAGCGCTGTAGGCGAAAAATGCAATTGCAATCAGGGCGATGCCGCGCAACACACCAAAGATAAAGCCCAAGACCTGATCCAACTTACCCAAAACAGATTTGTGGATCAGGGACGACAGAAGGGGCGTAAAAAAAGAAACGATCATCAGGGTTATTGCGAACACCGCAGCAAAGGATGCGATGATGGATAATTCACAGCTGTCTGCGAGGATTGGACCGATCATTGGGATTTCTTCGATCAAGGGCATTACGTTTGGCGCAAAAACAAAGGCCACGATGGCGGCGGCAACCCATCCTGCGATGGCCATGGCCTCGCGTACCAGACCGCGTGAGTATGCAAGCAATGAGGACAGCACGATAATCACAGCCACCACTGCGTCTACTCCGTTAAATCCTTCCATGGCCGCTTGCCCTTTTCCTCAGCCTAAGTCGTGCCGAATGTTTCGACAACGAATGACGCAATATCTGACATTTGCGCCATGTCAATTCCACATACTTGTGCCTGTTTCCCACCAACAGGTCCGATACCCCGTGTGAAACCAAGTTTTTGCGCTTCTTTCAACCTATTTTCTGTCTGTGGGACCGCACGAAGCGCTCCTGACAGGCTGAGTTCCCCAAAAACCACACAATTTTCCGCCAATGGCTTGTTTTCGCGCGCCGACAGCAGGGCCGCGGCAACGGCCAGATCGGCGGCAGGTTCATTGACGCGCATGCCGCCTGCCACGTTTAGATACACATCCAGCCCCGAAAACGCGATGCCCGCCCGTGCCTCAAGAACCGCAAGGATCATTGACAGACGTCCGCTGTCCCATCCCACGACTGTGCGTCGTGGTTGGCTAAGGGGGCTGGGCGCGACCAGCGCCTGAAATTCGACCAACAGGGGCCGCGTCCCTTCGATCCCTGCAAATACGGCCGCACCTGGTGCAGTGTTTTCGCGATCTGTCAGGAACAGGGCTGAGGGATTTTTGACCTCTTCCAAACCGTGTCCAGACATTTCAAAAACGCCAATTTCGTCCGATGCCCCAAAACGGTTTTTGACTGCGCGCAGAATGCGGAATTGATGGCCGCGTTCACCCTCGAAATATAAAACCGTATCCACCATATGTTCGACAACACGGGGGCCTGCAATCTGACCCTCTTTCGTCACATGACCGACCAAGATGACCGAGGCACCTTTGCGTTTTGCAAATGTGGTCAGTTCATGGGCGGCAGAACGTACTTGGGACACACTGCCAGGCGCGCTTTCTACTGTATCGGCCCACATGGTTTGGATCGAGTCGATGATCACTAGATCGGGTTTTTCCGTGTCCATCGTAGTCAAAATATTACGCAGGTTCGTATCCGCGCCCAGTTGCACATTCGCCGATCCCAAACCCAACCGCCGGGCGCGCATGCGCACCTGTGCGCTGGCCTCTTCGCCCGAAATATATAGAACCTTTAATCCCGCTTCGGAAAATCGTGCCGCCGCCTGCAACAGTAGGGTCGATTTTCCAATCCCCGGATCGCCACCTACCAAAATCGCAGAGGCAGGCACCAAACCACCGCCCAAAACGCGGTCAAGCTCATCAATCCCAGAATGGGTGCGTGGCAATGGGGCCTCTTGACTGGCTAAATCCGTCAACTTAATGCCATTGCCTTTCATCCCGCCGATCGAACCCTTTTTCGGACCAACGGATAGACCACCATCTTCGACAATTGTGTTCCATTCACCGCAGGCCTCGCAACGGCCAGACCATTTAGTCGTGACATTGCCGCAAGCAGAACAGGAATAAGAGGTGGTTGATTTTGCCATGGGTCAACTTCTGCCAGATGGGGAAGTGCGTGACAAGGCTGAAGAGGACATCACCGACACCAAGAGCGAGAGAAGCACGCAAACTGTGAATAGGTATAACCCCCATTGGGTTTCAACGCGGCCCACGCCAATGCCTTTGGCCGCCGTGATATATAGCGCAATTAAAAACACATCGGCCATGGCAAAGCGTGACATCACCGCCAATCCATGCGTCCATGATTTGGGGGCCACCCCAAAATCAATCGCGGCCTTACACAGTGTTTTTCCTATGGGCAGAAGAACTGCGAACAAAACAACAATCAGCGATAAAAACGGATCATCCTGCCAAAGCGTTAAAATACCGCTGATGATCGTGATTTCGGACTTCCCGAACAGGGGCAGCAGTCCTGCGCTCATCAACGGAGAAAACCAAGAAATTGGATATAGGATCAAAAGTGTAAGGTTGACGTATTTCACAACGTTCTCACCTGTAAACCCAAAAGCCCTAAGAGTAAAACCATCTGCACCCCATCAATAAACATCACCCGCCTGTGTTTTTGCGTCATCGTATTTAGAAAAACAAAGGACGCCAGCAATGGGATGAACATACCGTGCCATGTCCGTAGCAAAAGTTTTGTGCAATGTCCGCCCATGGTTGCTGATAAATTTGGAAATACGGTACGACGAATTGCGCGGCGATCCCCCGCAGCACAGATTCCTATCACAACGAATGATAAATGCCGTGCAGCACCTGTGGGCAGGGTGGCCTTGACCCCCGCAAGGATCAACAAGACCTCAAGATAGACAATTTTTTAATCATCAGGAAAAGCAAAACGTTCATGGATGGTTCAAAAAGCTGGATGTTATCGGATCGCCTCAATCGGGCCATCGGCGCGTCCGTTTATGAATTGATCAA
>Ga0181601_10001797_pt1 | contig 18487 bp, 9 predicted proteins | sample 041ome_8_FD_133020 | JGI IMG/M metagenome (GOLD analysis project Ga0181601, IMG submission 133020) | Coastal salt marsh microbial communities from the Groves Creek Marsh, Skidaway Island, Georgia - 041407BS metaG (megahit assembly) | ecosystem: Environmental > Aquatic > Marine > Intertidal zone...
GAAGGGGTCGCGGTCAGATTCGACGGTTCGCGGGGAGGAATGCGCGGGCAGCGAGGCGTGACGCGCGCCGATGACGCCTCGTGGTGGTCACGAACGAGGCGGACGCGGCGTGATCGCGGCTCTGCCGACGCGCCGAGGTCGATCGGGGAAAAACCCACGTACCATGATAGACGGACCCCGTCCACCGCCTCGAGGGCACCCCAGTCCGGGGTCTGCATGCCGCCGGCCCTTCCTCGCACCGGCTGCAAACGTCAACCCCGCGGCTCCGCCACCCTGCCGCGACCCGGGTGTCCTACGCGCCTACGCCTCGATCGAGCGCGATGGGTGGCGCACGAGGATCGAGCGACCTCCCGCCGGCGTGTGCGTCGAGGACGCGCGCGCGATTCTCTGCCGCGGAGGCCGCGGGCAGACCGTCGCTGAGTGCTCACCGCCGGCCATCCGTTCTTCCTTCTTCGTCAGGCGGCAGGCGGGCAGGGGGCAGGCGGAGTCGTCGAAAACGCGAAAACGAGTACTTAAAGTACTAGTTTCGTGCTCGACCGTATGACAAGTTAGTCATACAAACACACGTATCGCATTTACCAGACTATTTGCATGTGGGATCCATCACACATCGGTTCCGCGGGGACGATTGGTCAAGCGTGCTCTTATCCTGCACGTGGCACTGTTCCCTGAGCGCGCACGATGGTCGCTGTTCTCGTCACCCCCGTCTCCCTGACCTCCGCCCCCCGCGCGGCGACCCGCTCGCTCCGCGCCGGCGCGGCTCCCACGCGCGCCGCGCGCGCGGTTTCCGTCCGCGCCTCCGCCGAGGAACGCCAGGTACGACGCGTCGATCGCCCAGCTCTCTCGAGGAGGCGATGTTCTCGATGCGCGCAGACGACCGCCCCGCGCGCGTCGTTCGTCGTCCGTCGTCTCTGACCCCCGACCGACCTCTTCACCATTCACGAGCACAGGTCGAGGCCACGACGTCCCGCCGCGAAATCGCGTTCAAGGCGTTCGCCGCGCTGACCGCGGCGTCCGCGGTGCGCCCCGCGCCCGCGCTCGCGCTCTTCGGTTTCGGGGGCGACCCGATCGCCAAGTACACCGAGCAGACCACCGCGGTCATCGAGCAGGTGAAGTACACGCTCGATTTGCCCGCGGATTCCCCGGAGAAGGCGAACGCGATCGAGAAGACGCGCCAGCTCACGAACGCGTGGGTGGCGAAGTACCGCCGCGACAAGGCCATCATCGGCCGCCCCTCCTACGGCAACGTCTACTCCGCGCTCAACGCCGTCTCCGGGCACTACAACAACTTCGGCACCAAGTACCCGCTGCCGCAGAAGCGCAAAGATCGCGTGATGGACGAGTTCAAAACCGCCGAGATCGCGCTCTCCAGAGGCCGCTAAACAAACGGCAGATGCGCGCGTGATGTCTACGAACGCGTATCTCTTCGTGTGGCACAGAACGACGAACCTTTCGCGAATCGGATGCGAACGTGTGGATGCGTACGTAAACGACGCGCGCCGTCGCGACGAAGAAGCGCGCGAGGGGTAAATAAAAAAAAACGTTAAAATATGTATGACGAAAAAAGCTACCGTACGTACGCGTAGAGTCAGCTCTCGGCCCTGAGCCTCAGCTCGGCGTCGATGGTGACGAACGCCTCCCGCAGAACGGGCTTGAGGGAATTATTCAAGGCGGTGACCGCGGCGTCCTCGATCGATCGGCGCTCCGGCACGCGATCCTCCACGTCGACGACGAAGCTCATGTCGTCGTCGTCCACGGTGTCGCGCGACGCCTCGGGAATCTTAACGGCGCCCTTTATCGTACGCGGCTCGTCAGTCTCGGTTTCGTCATCCTTCGGCGTCGTGACGACGCACTCGAACGTCAGGGTCAAGGCGAAGTCGAAGCCGTGCCTGGGCTTACCGCGGACCATCACCACGGTCGCGTCGCCCTCGAACGACTTCACGCCGGTTAACGCGATTCGCATCGCGTTCGACTCGACGACTGTTTTCCCTTTGAGCAACTCCGCGACGCGCGCCTCCGCCCATTTCGTGTGCGTTCGTTCCTCCCAGGTGCCCGCGGTGTTCCAGGACGAGAGACCGGAGCCCCCCGAGCCCTCGAGCTTCGCGGAGAGCGCGGCAGCCTCCGCCTCGGAGAGCTTCACCGGCTGCGCCTTCGGCGCCGTCCCGCGGTTGGCTTGTTCGTGGAAGTAGTGGTAGCCCGCGCCCGCGTGACCGGTTTTCGCATCCGCCGTCTTCTTCGGACCATCCGTCTTCTTCCCGTCGTCCGCGGTCTTCGAGACGCTCGCCATCGCCGCGCCGGACGGTCGGACGTCCGTGCGAGTCTCGACGCTCGCGCCGCCCGAACCTCCGGGCGCCGCGGGACCGCTCGAGCCCGGTCTCGTGCCCTCGGGACGCGTGCGCTTCGGCCGGAAAGCCTTCGAAGGCGCTTCTCGCGCGCGATCCGCGGCCGCGGGCGCGGGCTGGGAGGAGGACGCCTCTCGCGCCGCGGTCGGATCCGAGGGCGCACGCGAGAAGATCGACTTGATCCCCCCGCCCGCCTTGCGAACGATACTGACGACCGGACCTATCGTGCGATGCGCGAACGCACCCGGCGAGCGCGCGCGTCTGATCTCGCGAAAGACCCGTCCGTGGCACCCAAAAGACGCGCCCACAGTACTGAGGGAGGATCTCTCTTTTGGACGTTGGGAGCGTGAGAGGACACGACCGCTTTTCGCGCCACAACTATAAGAATCGTTCCCTTTTTGACTCTTCCCGAGGCTTTCGATACTTCCACCCGGAGTAGTAGCAGTACAGCAGCATCATCACGAGCAGACCTAATAGTGGCCCGCCCGCACCGAGCAGGAGGAAGATTATGGGCAGCACCATGACAGTGCGCGGTGCGTCGAGGAGTGTTGACAAAAACGTTTCACATTTGCTTTTTGCCGCTCTTTTCTTTTCTCGAATTTTTAGAACGTACCCGGCTACCCGGCATCATCACACGCCCGAAATTGTGGTGCCGCGTCAGTATCCACCGCGCGAGCGGGATCGAGAGGGGCTGCGACGATGAACTGGCAAATGGAGCTCCTGGAGCAGGCGAGCGCCGCGGCGAAGGCGGTGAAGCCCAAACCCGCGGGGAAGGTACGTCTCGACGCTTCCGCGACGGACGCGCGTTCGCGCGTGGTGTCCGCTTCCCCGATCTCGGCATCCGCCCCAGTCGCGATCCCGCGCGCCCTTTTTCCGCGAGCGTCGCCGACCGCCTCCGGTCGCCCCGCGCTGACCCTCGCCTGGTGCCCACGCCGGCGCACGACCACCGCGCGCCAACACGCGCAGGGTGACAAGAAGAAGCGAGCTCCGGAGGTGGGCACCGGAGGCACGGGAGGAACGTCGAAGAACGTCGACAAGAAACACAAGCTGATCGTTCGGTCCAACGACCCCCCGGGTGAGCTGCTCGAGGAGCTCGCCGCGCGCTTCGTCCTGAACTGCCCCGCGGAGGAGCTCAACTCGTTCGAGCGCATTTTGTTCCTGGTGGAGCAGGCGCACTGGTACTACGAGGACTTCGTGCGCGAGGAACCCGAAAACAAACACTTGCGCTCGATGAAACTCCGCGAATTCGCCGAGCTCACGTTCCATCGGTGCGCGGCGCTGTCCAAGTACCGCGGGAAGGTGGACGGCATCTACAAGAACTTCCTCATGTACAAGCTGAGCATTCCCACCGGCGGTTTGATCGTCCTGAACCCGCAGCTCGACAAAGTGCTGCTCGTGAAAGGCTGGAACAGCGGCTCCTCCTGGGGCTTCCCCAAAGGCAAAATCAACAAAAACGAACCCGAGCGCGAGTGCGCGGCGCGCGAGGTTCGCGAAGAGGTGGGGGTGGATTTTTCCGCGTACACCAACGAGGAGGACTCCATCATCGTCACGCGGTCGGTGGACAAAGCCGGCGCGCCCGGTCTAAAGCAGCGCTCGCGGCTGTTCATCGTGCCGAACATCTCCGAGGAAACCGTCTTCGTCACGCAGACGCGCAAGGAAATCGGGAGCATCGCGTGGCACAGCCTCTCGGCGCTCGTCAAGGGCGGGCACGGCAAGAAGTTCTTCATGGTGGGCCCGTTTCTGCAGCCGCTCCTGAAGTGGATCCAGGCGAAGAAGAAGGCGATGGGTGGGGCGCACCTGTTCAAGTTCGAGGGGGGGGGCTTGAACCTGGGGCCCGAGCCCGGGAGCGTCAAACAGGCGGGCGCGCCGGGGCAACAGAGCACCACCCTCGCGGCGGCGCCCGTGTACCTCTCCGAGCTCGAAGCCGCGGCGACGGCGCGCTTTCCCAGCCTCGACGGTTTCGCGTTTGACAAAACGCGCCTCGCCGCCGCGCTGGCGTAGGGGGCGCTCTGAGAGCCGTGTTGCGGGAGCGTCGTGCGTGCGTGCGTCGTCTCTCGTCGTCACGCGAGACGCGACACGACTATAGAGCTATCCTAAACCACGTTTCCGTTTCGATACGAGACTAACTAACTACTATGTTTGCCACAGCCTCCGTTCGCCGCCGCGCTCGTCCGACGACGCGCCGGACCCGGAAGAGTCGGTCGCCGCGCTCGAGTCCGAGCTCGAGTCCGAGCTCGAGTCGGACGACCCGGAGCCGCCCCGCGCCTTTCGCGCCTTTCGCGCCTTTCGCCTCGCGGCCCGGAGCAGCACGCGCGCCGCGCGCCGGGGCGTGACCGCGAACGGGAGCGCGACCGCGGCGGCCGAGACGGCGGCGTCGCGCGAACGATTGGATCGATTCGAGAGACGTTTTTCGACGCCTTCTCCGCGACGCGCGAACGTCGCCGCCGCGCACCCGCACGAAGCGACTACCCGCGCCGCGGAGCCTACGCCTTTGCCTTTCGGTGTGACGTCGCGGCCCCAAGCTCGAGACGGGAAACCGCGTACACAGTTTGGAAACCACGCGAGCGTCTGGCACGTCTCGCAGAAGGCTCTGCGCGTGTGCCTCCTCGGAGCCATGGCCGGCCAGCGCGCGCGCGCGATTTCAAACGCGGCGCGCCAGGACTGATGAGAGGACCCTCCAGGCGGTTTTTTTTTTCGTGCATTCGAGGTTCCTCGAATGGCGTTTTCGGGTTCGCCCGCCGCCGCCGCCGCGCACCGCGACTCGCCGAAGGCGGCGAGCGCCAGCGCGCGCCACCGGTCCGCAGACTCCGCGCGCGCGCGCCACTCGCTCGAGACGCACGCCGCGCGCGCGAGCGCGTGCGGGTGCAGGCGATCGAGCACGAGACCGAGGACGTCGCCCGGCAGGTCACCGAACGTCGCCAGCCTCCGGGCCGCGCCTCGCGTCAAGTGAGGCGCCGCGTCCGCGGCGTCGTCGTCGTCGTCGTCGGCGTCGTCGTCGTCGTCGTCGTCGTCGTTTTTCAAAAATCGTTTTTCACGTCTCTTCCGCGCCACCGCCGCGTCTCTGCGCGCGCGCTCCAGCTCCGCGCGTCTCGCGGCGGGCAAAACCCGGCGCGCCGCGCGCAGGACGGCGTCGGTTGCTTCAACCGATTCGACGGTTCGCTCGAGGTGCGCCGTCCTGGACACGGCGAGGAGGCAATCCTCCCACAGCGCGTCGGCGCAGCGTTTCTCCGCGGTCGCGTACCCCCGCTCGAGGAGCTCCGCGAGCTCGCGCGCGGCTTGCGCGTAGTCCTCCGCGGTGGTGAGCCCCGACGCGAGACGCGCGGCTCGGTAGGTTTCGAGATCGAGCGCCCCATAGTCTTTGCGTTTCCGGCGCGAGAGGGACCCTCCGATCGAGAGGGAAGACACGCCGAACTCATCTGGGTTGCGACGGCGGCTTCGGGACTTGCCGCCCGGTTTCGGCATTCGCGAGATGCGGCGTCCGCGGTGGACCGCCGCGTGCCCGCCGACGCGACGCGTCGCGCGGTGCGTCGCGCCTCTGCGCGAGCGGTGGTCGCGAAAGACGGGGTATGGCTTCTTCGGTAGAAAAGTATAGCTAGTTTTCTATTTTCGGTTGTCTACAAGAAGGACACAAAGAATGCATCAGAACCCGGGGACGTGCCCGCCGGCGTTTAGCAGGACGAGCACCAGGAACACGCCGTACAGCGCCACCATCATCGCCCCTAGGGTCTTGGTCATCATCCACCCCTGCTGCGCGATGATGCTCACGACGGCGACGAGCATGATGATGAGCAGCGTCAGCGAGAACCCGAGCGAATCCGAATTCACCGGGAACGTCTCGAACCCGTTTGCCAACGACCAGATGAGCCAAGGTAACGGCAGCCCGAACGTGATGTCGAAGATGTTCGAGCCGATGCTCGAGCTCACCGCCATGTCCCCCAGGCCCTGCCGCGCGACGATCACGGAGGACATCAGGTCCGGAACGGAGGTTCCCGCGGCGAGGAACGTGTACCCCATGACCACGTCGGAGATGCCCGCCGCCGCGCCCACCGACGTCGCCCACCACACCATGAGGTAGGAGAACGCCCCGATGTACAGGATGGACTCGAGAAACACGACGGGCCACAGCGTCGGTCGCTTCTTGCAGTTCGGGATGGTGTACGCCAGCAGGAACATCAGCGGACACGCGATCACGTAGTACACCTGCCCTCCTCGGTCATCGGGCCACGACAAATCGATGCCCTCGTCGTCCTCGTCCTCCGCCGCCGACACGGCGTCCATCGCCGCCCGAGCGCGCTCCGCCGCGGCTTTGCGCAGCTCGCTCTTGTCCACGCCGAAATCGAACGGCGCCGGTTGCGCCGACACTTTGTTCCCGTGCGGCTTCGAACCGGCGCTCACCGCGCCGATCAGCGCGGGGTGCCCCGGCCCCACTGCGGGCTCCGTCGCCACAGACCCGGGGCTCTGCGGGCGCCCGTCCGCGTCAAGCAGCGACAGCGCGCCCCGCACCGAGTTCCCGCGGAGCTTGCGCGAGAGTTGCCGCGCCGGCGCCGCGCGCAGACTGCTCCGCCCCGAGGCTTGGGACGAGTTCCCGACGGAGTCGGTGTCCGCGTTTTTACGGTCGCTCGCGTTTTTACGGTCTCTCCCCGACTTCGCGCCTTTCTCCAGGCGCTCCGCCTCGGCGTGCGCCTCGGCCGCCTCGCGGTCCATCGCCTTGCGCGCGGCGTCCTGGACCTTCTCGCGGTCGAAGTCGCTCTGCTTCACGCGCAGCACGCGCGTCTTGAGCCAGCGCTCGGCGCGCTGGTTGTGCTTCATGAAGAACACGTAGCACACGTACAGCGCGAGCAGCACGAGGCTCTCGTACAGCTCGATCTTCTGGTCCAGGAAGAACACGAACAAAACGATGAGGTCGAGGACGTAGAACGCGCAGTCGCGCGCGAGCGGCCACCACGTCAGGCTCAGCGTCTCGCGCGAGAAAAACGCGCACGCGCCGATGACGAAGAGCACGTTGAACACCGCGGAGCCGATGATCGTGCCGAACCCGACGTTGGACTTGGCGATGAACACGCCGATGAGCGCGGTAAAGAGCTCCGGCGCGGAGCCGCCCGCGGCCATGAACGTCGCGCCCGCGACGTCGTCGTCGATGCCGTACCGCTCGACGAGCACCTCCAGCGCGGGGACGAAGAAGTCGTCGCACACGATGGCGATGGCGACGAAGGTGTACAGCACGCCGAACGCGTGCAGGAAGACGGCGCCGCGCTTCAGCTGCGATTCGGTGAACGCCTCGGGGGGATACAGGGAGCCGTCGCCGTCGGACTCGAGCAAGGCACGGCCCGACGCGGCGCGGAGTGATCCCGGGCGCCCCGAACCCGCGTCGACGTCCGACCCGAGCGCGCCCGAAGAAGCCCCGAAGCACACAACCGCCACGAGAAACGCGCACGCGAACACGCCCAGGCGCGCGACGCTGCGGTGCCTCCGCGCCGCGGGCGTCCGCCCCACGTGCCTCGAGGCCGTCGCGACCATCCCGCCGAACGTTCCACGCACGTGCGCACACACGCGGCGGCGTGGAAGTGGGTGGGGGGAGGCGATTCGACGAATCATATCGTGCGTGTGTCACGCTCGAGAAAAGTGCCGGATTCGGCACGCGAACGGCACCCAGCGTCTGTCTGCCGTCGAGGATCGCGCCGTTTTGCGAGATCGATCGATCTCCGAGCTTTCGGAGACTTCGGCGCGCGTTTCTCGAGCGCTTTCGTCATAACTCTCGACGCCGCCCCTCTTCCGACTTCGACGCGCGATGTGGGACCTGCGGAGCGACACGGTGACCCGGCCGACGCAGAAGATGCGCGACGCAATGGCTCGCGCGGAGGTGGGGGACGACGTCTTCGGCGACGACCCCACCGTGCAGAGGCTGGAGGAGACGATGGCGCGGGTCTTCGGGAAGGAGGCGGCGGTCTTCGTGCCGAGCGGAACGATGGGGAACCTCGTGGCCGTGGGTGTGCACTGCGAGGTCCGCGGCTCGGAGTACATCTGCGGCGACCTATCGCACGTCGTGCAGTACGAGCAGGGCGGGCTCGCGACGCTCATGGGCGCGCACCCCAGGCAACTCACAACCGACGCGGACGGAACGATCGACGTGAAGGCGATCGAAGGTGCCATCCGCGCGGACGACCAGCACTTCCCGCGCACGACCGTGGTGTGCCTGGAGAACACGCACAACAAGAAAGGCGGTAAGGTGCTTCCCCTGGCGTACGTGGACCAGGTGGGCGCGCTGTGCGCGAAGCACTCCATCGCGCTCCACGTCGACGGCGCGAGAATATGGAACGCCGCCGCCAAGCTCGGGGTTCCGCCGGCGCGCTGCGTCGCCGCCGCCGACTCGGTTTCGGTGTGCCTCTCCAAGGGCCTCGGCGCGCCCGTCGGGTCGGTGATCGTCGGCGCCGAGGCGTTCATTTCCAAGTGCAGGCGGCTGCGAAAGGCGTGCGGAGGGGGTATGCGGCAGGCGGGGACCCTCGCCGCAGCCGCGCTCGCCGCGTACGAGGAGATCGGGCCGAACATCGCGCGCGACCACGCGACGGCGGCGTCGCTCGCGCGCGCGATTCGCCAACTCGAACACTACGACGTGCGGATCGAGCCGGAGACCAACATCTTCTTCGTGGACCTGAACGTGGGTGCGTTTCCCGAGCTGAACGTGAAGGATGTCGTGCAGGCGCTGCGAGCGTTCAAAATCGTGGCCATCCCGTGGGTGGGCGACTCCCTACGCGTCGTGACGCACCACGACGTTCCGGAGGCGGCGACGCGCGAAATCGCCGAGGGATTCCGCGCAGTCGCGCTTTCGCTCACCGGTCGATGACGAGACGCGCTTTCTTCGCGCGGCGACGGTCACGCGCGCGAACGCAGGGCGTATATTCGACGACGCTCCGAGGGGACGTAGTATCATAGATAGGTGTACTACGCGCGCAGACTACTAGACTACGTCCTCCGCGAACCTTTCCTATCCGCGTTTCTTGCCCGGAGTCCACTCGCACGCGCTCCCGCTCTCCACCGCCGCCGCCGCCTGCTTCTTCTTCGCCCCGGGCTTCCACTCGCAGGCGCTCCCCTCGGCGACGGCGCCCGCTGCGCCGGCCGCCTTCGCGTGCTCCGCCCTGTGCTTGGCCTGCGCCTCTATCGCGTCGCGCATGCCGTGCTGCAGCGCGTGCTTCGCGGCGGCGCTCTTGAGGAATTCGCCTGGGTCCACCTCCACCGGGCGGTCGCGGTCGGCGGCCACCACGCACACGAACCCGAAGGGTTCTTTGGCGTCCGGCTCGTTGCGCAGCTGGTGCGTGTCCCCCGGCGCGGTGTACGCGCAGTCGCCCACGCGCACCGGGTACACGTGCGGCCCGAGCTGAATCACGCCCTCGCCGCGCAAACCGATCACCGCGTGCTCGTGCCTGTGGTGCTCGAGCGTGGTCCACCCGCCGGGCTCAACCTCGAAGTACCGCACGTGGAACACCGTGCTCTCGCCGCGCTTCCCTAAGAGCTCAAAGCGCGAGCACCCCTTGAACGACCCCCCGTCCTGCTTGTACATCTCCTGGGGGATGCGCTCCCAACTCCAGTCATCGGGTCTGTTCTCGGGCCGGTTAAAAACCTTGCTGTAGTTGCCCTCGACGGGCGTGGGGGGAGCCTTCACGCCGGGAGCGAGCGTCGAGCCGGGCGCCGGCGCGTGCTCCCGCGCGGCGACTCCCACGCCGCCGTGGCTCGCGGCGTGCTTTGCCGCCTCCGCCCTCGCCTTCTCCGAGGCCAGGTACATGTCCGTCACCTTCGACAGGTTCGCCTCCATCGTGGCCATCTGCTTTTTGAGCCGGTCGAGCTCGCCGCCGGAACCCGGCTCGGCCCAGCGCGCCGCCGCCGTCGGCGGCGCCGACGCGGCGTGGCTCGAACGGTCCGTCTTCCCGTGTTCCAGCGGCCCGTACAGGTCTTCCCTCCCCGCGATCTTCATGAAGTGCTTCGCGTTCGCCACCAGATCCTCGCTGTGCCCGATGAGCGACCCGCCGATCAGAAAGCACACGTCCTCGCCGTAGCTCTCGCGCATCGCCGCCACCTTCTCCATGGTCATGCCCCCGCCCGGGCACGGCAGGATCGCCGGCATGGAGCCCATGCGCCTCCGCGAGCCCTCCAGGATGTCCAGGCACTCCCGCTCCGAGAACCCGAACCGCCCCCCGAACGAGGGGAAGATGGTCGCGTCGCACCCCGCCAGGCGCGGCAGGACCCCCAGCAGCGCCTTGTGCGAGAACCCGCGGCACTCCTCGCTCGACCCGCCGCCGAGCATCGCGCCGAGGATGGCGGGGTGGCAGATGATCGGCAACGCGAAGTCCGGGTCCTCCGCGAGCGAACGCGCGGAATCCAGCCCGGTGATCCCCGGGATCATCAGCACGGCGCCCGCGCCCGCCGCCTTGGCGAACTTCGCGCGGCTCACCACCAGGTGCGCGGGCGCGTTTAGGCACGGCGCGTACACGCACGCGCGCCCGGTTTCGGCGTTGGCTCTTTTCACCGCGGCGCAGCACGCGCGCACGCGCTCCTCGTACGGCGCGTACCGCTGGTTCGCCAGCCCGTGGTCGTCTTTGATGATGTCGATGCCCCCCTTGGCGAAGTCGTACGCCATCCGCGCCAGCTTCTCCACGGAGGTGCCCATCGGCTTGAGCGCCGTCATGAGCATCGCGCCGCGGGGAACCCCGAGCGCGTCCCGGAGCCCGCTCGTGCCGAACCGGGGACCCAAGAACTTGCCCAGCAGCGTGGGCGAGAGCGTGACGTCGTCCACCATCACGTTCTCCTTGATGGAGGTGTTGCCGAAGATGACGTTCAGGAGCTGCGGGAGCTCGCCCCCGGAGGTGTCGTCGTTGTAGCGCACGACCGCGTCCCACCGCACGTCCCCCGCGGCGGGCTTCGAGGGCTGCGCGACGCGCCGGCGCAGGCTCTCGCACTTGGCGACGACGTGCTCGTTGATCCACGTGCCGGGAGGCACGAGCGCAAGGGGGAGCTCGACGGTCTGCTCCAGGCACAGCGCGTCCACGATCTCCCTCGCGCCGGCCTCGTCCGGCGCGGACACCACGTACGAAACGCGGAAGTGCGGCATCTTGTTTGTTTCTCTCGAGCTCGGACGGCGGGGCGTCCCGGGCGTGGCCGACTCGGTCGGGGGGAAGCGCGGTCGAGGCGGACGAGTTCGGTCGACGGTCGAGGAGCGGCGGGTCGCCGACCACACGCGGTCGCGATTCGCGGTCACGCGCCGCGGCGTGCTGTGTTTTGACCGCGCCGAGACCGATCGCGGAGAGCGAATCAGCGGCTGACAGCGATCACACGTGTGATCGCCTTCGCGGCCGCCGGCGACGCGCGAAACAGCTTGTTGGTCGACGCGACTTTCACAGCGACGCGCGTGATTTTTCACGAAACGTGTAAAACAGGCGACAGGCGACAGGTCGTGAAAAACAAGCGGCGTGTCTCGACTACCACGCCGGTCTCTCGACGTCGAGCATTCCGACCAGTCGCGAGGGCAAATCCTCCTCGTCCACGGCGCTCGAGTCGCTCGACGCGCCTTCGCTCGACGCTTCGTCCGCGGTCTCGTCATCGCGCTCTCGATCGCGCTCTCCGCCGTCGACGTCCGCGGCCCATCGGCCGGCGGCGGCGCGCGCCACCTCCTCCTCCAGCGCCTCCATCTCGCGCCGCGCCGTCCGCCGGGCCGCCGCCGCGTCCTCGAGAGCATTCGCGCGGCTCGCCTCGGCGAGCCGCGCGCGGTCCTCCGCCTGCGCGAGCGCCTCCCGACCGGCGCCCGCGCGCGCGACGGCGTCGCGGAGCTCGGCGACGGCGTCCGCCTTAGCCGACTCGGCGCGCTCCGCCGCCGCTCTCGCCATCGCGAGCTCGGCGCGCAGCGTCGCGACGGCTTCCGAGGTTTGTACCGCGTCCTGCGCGTCCCTGGCCTGCATGAACGCCAGCGCCTGCGCCTCGCGCTCGCCAGCCGCGCGCACCGCGTCGGCGGCGCGCGCCTCCGCCGCCGCCGCCTCGCGCGCGCGCTCGGAAGACTCGGCTTTGGCGTCTTCGCATTCGCGCCGCGCCGCCGTCGCCCTCGCGTACGCGACGTCGACGCGGTCGCGGAACAAAGAAGCCTCCGTTCTCGCCCGCGCGACCAGCCGTTCCGCCTCGGCGATCTTCGCCCTCGAGTCACGCAGCTTCTTCGCCAGCGTCGCCTGCGCGTCGCGCCCGCTTCGCTCCGCGGCAGCCAAAACGTCGCCGTCGCGCTTCAGCGAAACCGCGGCGGCGCGCGTCTCCGCCAGCGCCGCCGCCGCCGCCGCCGCCGCCGCCCGCGACGCGCGCAGCTCGCGCTCCAGCTCGGCGTCGCGCGCGGCGCCCGCCTCGGCCCGCGCGCGCATCTCGCGGCCGGCGCGCTGCGCGGGCAGCTCCAGCAGGAACACGGGCGGCGGCGTCGCGAGCACGCCGCCGCCGGCGGCGCCGCCCCCGACCAGCACCAGCCCGCCCGGGTGCGCGAACAGCCCGTGGCCGACGCAGCGGTCGGCGGGCGGCGCGGGGTGGTCCGCGTCTGCGGCGACGCGCGGCGAGCGCCACGACATGGTTTCCAGGCACAGCGTGTACACCGCCGGGTCGAACTCGAACGGTCTCGAGCGGTCCGCGCCGCCGCCCGGCGCGGGCGCGCGCCCGCCGTGCACGACCAGCGTCGAGCCCACCACCGAGGCGGCGTGGCGCGAACGCGCGCTCGGGTAAGACGTGCGCGCGCGCCGCGGCGGAAGGCGCTCATCGGCGTCGGCGTCGGCGGCGCGCGCCGCCGATGACTCGGTCGCCTCGGCGTCGTTTTTACCTTTGTTTTTTGCCCTTTTTTGCTTCTTCCTCTCCTGCTGCTTCCTCTCCTCGAGCGCGTCCGCCATCTCCAGCGCCACGACGAACTCGGGCTCGAGCGCGAAGTCCTCCGGGTCCCGCCTCGCGGCCTCGTACGGGTCCGAGGCCAGGACCTGGTCCCCGGGAGGCAGCCGGGTCCACGCCAGCGACCCGAGGTCCAGGGCGTAGAAATCCGCCAGAGGCTCGCCGTCCGCCGCGGCGCCGCCGTGCAGGAAGACGCGCCCCAGCCCTGAGCGCGAGACGGGCGTCACGGCGACGGCCGCGTCCCTGCGCGGGCCCGGGACGTCCCCGATCGTTTCGGGGCACGACCAGCAGAACGTCGACGTGTCCAGACGCCACAGGTCGTTACGCAACGCCCCGGCGTCGTTTCGAAACGTCGAGTCGTCGAGTGACGACTCGACTCGACCCGCGTACCCGCCGAGCACGTACACGTCCGTGCGCACGCTCGCGCCCGTCTCGTAGGCGTCCCGCGCCGCCTCGGAGCCGGCGAAGGGCGGCGGCGTCGCGAACGCGCACGCGTGCGACCGCGCGGGGGGGGAGGGGGAGCTGGCGTCGCGCGCCACGCGGATCCACTCCCAGGCGGGAAGCGGAGGCGAGACGCCCGCGTCGGCGGCGTCTTTTTGCTGACTAAATACCCGGCGGAGCAACACGTAAGCGTCGCTCATCTCGGCGGACCCGTCGAAGCCGCCGTACACGAAGACGCCGCCGACGACGCCGGCGGGGTCCGCGCCGGCGGCCGCGGCGGCCACCGCCGCGGTCGCCGCCGGGAGCGCGCACACCGCGGGGCTCTCGCGCGCCGGGGGCGCCGCGCCCGCAACCGTCTCCGCCCCCGCGGCGAGCCACTTCGCCGCCGGGTCGAGGTCCCAACGCGACGTCTCGCTCGGCGTGGACACGGCGAGCGCGGCGAAGGTCACGGTCTTTCCGCCTGGAAGGAGCGTCACGGCGACGCCGCTGGTGGAGGGGGCGCCGTCCTCGGTGGCGTCCAGCGCGTACGGGTCGCGGTCGGGGATGAACACGGGGGGGCACGAGTCCAGCGGCGGGTTCACCGCCGGGTTCACCGCCGCGTCTGCTTCGCCGCGCGTCTGCTTGTCCCCGCCGAGGTGCGCTGATGTGCCCATCTCGGCGACGCCCATCTCGGCGTTGGCCGCCTGTACACCGCGCCACCCGAGCGGGGTCTCCAGGAGCCCCCCGCCGGTGGGCGCGAGCGCGCCCGCGCGGCGCTCCGCCGACGCCAGGGAACCGGCGAGCGACTCCGTCCGCGCGGCGGCGGACGCCAACGCCTCGCGGTCCGACGCGGCGGCGCGGTCCGCGCGGTCCGCGAGGCTTCGCGCCTCCGCGGCTTTCGCTTCCGCGGCGACAACGCGCGCCTCCGCGTTTGCGACTTTGCGAGGCGCCGCGAGACGCGCCCACGCCACGAACGCGGCGCTGAACGCGCGGCGAGCTCTGTTTCGCGCGCCGCGCGCCGCCAGCGTCTCGGCGAACCTCCGCGCGCGCGCCGACGCTTCCCAGGCGCCGAACGCGCGACTGAATAAGACGCGCCGAGCGCGTTTCGAGGCGCGTTTCGCGACGTGCCACGCGCGCACGAGCTGCGCGCCGCGCGCAGCTTGCCACCGCCCCCGCGCGCGCGCGACCGCGACGCGAAGCCGCAGACGTTCGCGCGCCACCGCTCGCCACGCCCCGAGGATGATTATTTTCCGTCGCCGCACGCGCCTCCCCGCGAACCGGTACACGCGCGTACTGGTCGCGCGCGCAACCAGCTCGGCGGCGTGCGCCTCCGCCTCCGACTCGCGGGTCGTCTCGTGGCGCCACGCCGCGAAAGGCATCGCGAAGTGTCTCCTCCGCTCGTTCCGGGCGTACAAAATCGAGGCTCGGCGTCGCGCCGTCGCGCGACGCGTCGACGCCGACGCCCACGCGTCGAAGGTTTCGCCGACGCGCCGCCGCGCCCTCCGCGCCGCGAACGTCGCCTTCGCGCGCGCCGCGCGCCGCCTGAGCGCGCCGCGCGCGCTCGTCTCCGCGAACCACGCGCGTGTGACCCGCCTGGCGAACCGCAGGATGGCGGCCAGCGCGACGCGCTCGCCCGCGACGCGCGCCCGGCGGCGCGACTCGACGGCGCCGGCGAAGCGTTTAAAGGCCAATCGCTTTCGGATCACCCGGTTCCACTTCGGCACGAGCTCGCGTTCGACGCGGCGCTCGCGCGACGCCGCCCTGACGCACAGGCGGAACGCCGCCATGGCCCGCCTCGCGCGTCGCTCGAGCAGTTTCGTCGTGCCCCGCGCCAGCGAGCGGTACTTCAGCACTTCCAGCTGCCGCGCGTCAATCGCGCACGACGCAAGCGCCTCCGCGCGCGCGCGCGCGACGCGGCGAGACGTCTCCTCGCGCGCGTCGCGCTCGCGGCGCTCCGCCGTCTCCAGGCGCTCGCGCCACTCCCGCGCCTCGGACTCGAGGCGCAGAAGCGCCACGCCGTGCGCGCGGTCGGGCCAAGAGAGAGGCGCGCCGGAACCGGGACCGGGTTCGGCGACGACGACGCCGCGCGACGCCGAGCCTCGATGTGTCTCGATTTGTCTCGCCGAGTCTCGAGCGGCGCCTCTCGGCGGGGTCGCCGGCCGAGCGCCTCCCCGAGGCTGGGGCGACGCGGGCGGGGTGGGCCTGTGCGCGCGCGCGGCATCGTCGATGTCCGCGCTCGGGGGCGTGGAGGAGACGGGCGCGGGCGACCCCGCGGCTTGCTCCGCCTCGCGAAGACGCGCGCGCATGGCATCCAGCTGCGCGGAGAGCGCGACGATGGCGCCGTCCTTGGCGCGCGCGGGCGCCTGCGACGCGAGCCTCTTCAGGTCGAACGCCAGGGGCGCGAGCGGCGACGCGACAAGGTCCGCCACGGGCGTCGCCGCGAGCGTCGCGCGCGTCGCGGGCGAGCGCGTATCCACCCTCGGCCGCGACGACGACGCGCCTCGCGATGCGTTTGTGCCATCCGACGTTTCCGCGGACCCGGTCCTCGGCTCGCGTCCTGAGGGGCTCCGAGGCGGCGTCCCCGCCGCCGAACTCGGGCGACCGCGCCGGGGAGACCCTTGAGGGGACGGCATCGCCACCCGTGCGCGTCGCGAGCTTCCGACGCGTCGCGGTCTGACCGCGCGCGCGCGCTTCGACGCGAGCGGTTTGAACGGTTATTTTGGCTGCCTGGAAAAAAACGACTGTTGGCGCGTGAAGCACGCCGAGGTTTTGGCGAAAGGTGGCTGTCCAAAAGACACCGGGCGCATTCCATCCCGCGCGCGCGCACGAAACTCGCGGGACCGAACGCGATGAGCGGCAAGAAGGAGACCGTGCTCGACCTGGGCAAGTTCATCGACAAGGGCGTGCGTGTGAAACTCTCGGGTGGGCGCGAGGTGACCGGCACGCTGAAGGGGTTCGACCAGCTCCTGAACCTGGTGCTTGATGAGTGCGTGGAATCCCTCCGCGACGTGAACGATCCGCTGAAGATCACGGACGAGACGAGGAACCTGGGTTTGATCGTGTGCAGGGGAACGTCCGTGATGGTGGTATCGGGCCTGGACGGGATGGAGGAGATCGCGAACCCGTTCCTCCCCTCGGAGGAAGGCGGCGCGGTCATGGCGGGCGGAGAGTAGAGCGCGAGGTATCGATGGCTAAATTTTCCGAGTCTTTGAAAAGAAACAGTCCCGCAAGTTTCCGTCCTGTCGCAGACATCACTCGTTCAAATCTCGTGTCGTCACTTCGTGGCGCGCGGCGCCGCAGGGCATCCCGCGCGCGTCCGGCTCGACCTCGCGGGTCGCGAGGATGGCGGCGCCCCTGCAGCAGCCCCGCGTAGAGGGCGCCGGCACGCGCGGCCGGGACGAGGGCCACGCCGCGCTCGTGTCTTCTCGGAAACGCCCGCGCGTCGTGGCTGAGACGCACGACGATTCGGTCGCGTTCGCCCGCGCGGCGTCGCTGCGCGCCTCGGACTACGGCGCGTGGCTCAGCGAGTGCAAGACGCGTTGGCGGTCCCTGCGCAACAAGCTCGCGCTCGTGCGCAACTTCGTCAAGCTCGAGGCGAACGGGGACTCCCTGGAGCTGGGGGGCATCCTCGACCCGACGGGCGCGCGCGCGCGCGAAAAGAAGCGGGGCTTCTCGCGCTGGAAGACGGTACGCGCCGAGGAGGTTCGCGTCGGGGACATCCCGCACCTCACCGGCGACTTCAAGCGACTCCTCGCGATGCTGGAGGCACATCCAGGGACGGGGGGAAGGGCGCCCCCGGGTGACGGGAAAGAAACAGGGGGGGACGCGGCCGCCGCCGCGGACGCCGCCGCGGACGGCGCCGCCGGCGCGTCTGGATTCGCGTTCGAGGGCGAACGCCTCGAGGACTCGGACGACGACCTCACCTCGAGCGCTTCCGACGACGCCGACGAGGACGATCTCGACCTCCAGGACGACAACGACGAGGACGACAACGAGGAGGACGCCGATGACCGTCTCGTGGGACGCGGAACCGAAGGCGGGACCGAACGTCCCTCCGGCGCCGACCTCCAGACGTCGCGTCGTCTCGCCGCGGGCGTCGCATCCGCCGAGCCCGAGCGGAGCGCCGCGGATGCGCTCGCCGCGTACGGCGACGACCCGCAGCCGCCGCCGCCGCCTTCGTTCGCGCCGCCGCCGGGCGCGTTCGCGACGCTCCCGCACGCGACGGTCGCGCGCGAGTCGCGCGCGACGCTCGCGACGCTCATGCCGCCGCCCCCGCCGCAGCCGCAACTGAACGCCCATACGCGGACGTCGCCGCGCGCGGCGCTCGGCGCCCCCGCCTCCGGCGCGGCGGGCGCGCTGGCGGCGTACGGCTTCGACGAGACACCCGTTTTTCCGCAGGCGCAGTTCGCACCGCAGGCGCGCGTCCCGGGCGCGGGCGCCGGCGCGGCGACGGGCGCGAGCGGCGCCCCGGGTCTCGGCGCCCACGACGCGATGATGCCTCCGATCTCCTCGCGCGGCGCGCCTTTGAACCCGCGCGCCTTCGAGGACCCATGGCGCCACCCGGTTTCGGAACGCGCGGGAGGCTCGTCGGCGCCAGGCTCGACCGACGCGTCTTCGCCCCCGCACGAGGCGTTTGGCGCGGGGACGTGCGCCGCGAGTCCCCGCGCGACGCGCGCGGGCTCGGGGTCGCCGCGAGGGCGCGGGCTCCGGGACGGACCGCTCGCGGCGGACGACGAGCTGCGCGCCGCCGCGGCGCTCTGCGCGAAGCCCTGGCTGGACCTGAGCGTGGGCGACGTGGAGACGGTGCTCGCGCAGGTGAAGTACCTCATCTC
>Ga0181601_10001804_pt1 | contig 18433 bp, 20 predicted proteins | sample 041ome_8_FD_133020 | JGI IMG/M metagenome (GOLD analysis project Ga0181601, IMG submission 133020) | Coastal salt marsh microbial communities from the Groves Creek Marsh, Skidaway Island, Georgia - 041407BS metaG (megahit assembly) | ecosystem: Environmental > Aquatic > Marine > Intertidal zone...
CCGTACTTCGTTTCTGAATTAAGTAAAAGTTTGGACAATGCGAAACTCAGAGCGCGTGTTGGTGAACAAAAGAATACACTTGAAAACCTTATCGGTTTGGTAACACAACAAAATGTTGACGGTGGTTTTGACGATATCTTGGCTTCTCTGAATGATCTAAAAGCTTCATTTGCCAAGGTGAATGCTGCATACTCTTATTTTGAACCTGAAACTAAACCTGACCAAAAATTGACCATCATCAAGAGTAAAAGTTCAGTTGAGCTAGACGATGCTTTGATGGAAGAAATTTCTAATAAAATAACTGCTTTGCGCAATTCAATAATCACAACTTCAGCCTCATGAGAAATTTGATCCTGATTTGTTTTCTTTCTTTAACATCATTTGGCGTGAAAGCGCAATGTGAAATCACGGCTGAAGTTTGCCAAAACCATATCACAGGCGAGTACCTTTCAGATGGACAGCACTATCGCGCTCTACTGTTGAGCGATCAGGTAGCTGAATTCAATGCTACTTTGTATGGTGGAACAACGTATAGATTAGCTGGTTGTAGTGGCACTCAAGACGGTAATCTTCAGTTCAGAGTATTTGACTCGGAGTGTAATCTGATTTTTAAGAACAACGATTTTCAGAATGCCCCTCATTGGGATTTCCAAATCGAATCTACACTTGACGTCATCATCGAAGCAGAGCTTGACCCGATTGCTGGTGCCAGCGGATGCGCTGTTATGCTGATGGGTTTTAAACGCTAGACAGAACTTCATTTCATTTTTTATTGCCATTTAATAGATCAGTATTTACTGCTGATGTATTTTTAACCGATGGCAATACAATCACACAAGTCACTCTTTGAAGCGGATTATCCGGTAATCATGGCACCTATGTTTTTGGTGTCGAATGTTGCCATGATGAAAGGAGCTGCAGATAATGGCATTTCAGGCTCATTTCCCGCGCTCAACTACCGCACCGATAAAGAATTTAGAGCAGCGATTGACGAAATCAGAGCTCACTCAAGTAGGCCTTTTGGTGTAAACCTAATCGTCAATAAATCCAACGTCAAATACAAGAGCCAACTAGAAACCTGCCTTGAAAAAAAGGTCGACTATATCATCACCTCCTTAGGAAACCCTAAAGAATGCATCGAGCGCTGCAAACCATTAGGCATTAAAGTATTCTGTGATGTCATTGATCTTAAATACGCCAAAAAGGTAGAGGAATTAGGTGCCGATGCCGTAATTGCAGTGCACTCTGTTGCTGGTGGACATGCGGGTAATATTCCCCCAGAAGAGCTCATCCCTATGCTCAAGAAAGAACTGAATATTCCTATTATATCAGCCGGTGGTGTTAGCACTTCCGAGGATATTAAAAGAATGCTAAACCTTGGTGCAAGTGCTGTTTCGGTTGGGACCATATTCATCGCAAGTGATGAAGCTGGCGTATCTGACGACTACAAAAACGCCCTTGTTCACTACGGAAAAAAAGACATCGTGCGTACAACGAAAATGTCGGGTAGTGCACTCACTGTTATTAATACTCCTTACGTTCAAAGCATCGGCACAGAAGCTGGTTTTCTTGAAAAATTGATGCACCGCAATAAATGGTTGAAGAAATACATCAAGATGTTCATCGCTGTAAGGGGATTGAATAAAATTTCGAATGCGGCAAACAAAGCCACTTATAAAACGGTATGGGTAGCTGGTCCGAGCATTGAAAGCATCAAAGCAGTTGAACCCATTTCAGTGATCATTAAGCGATTGGTGAGCGGACTATAGTTGATCATTGCCATAATCAATAGAATTCGTTATCGAAAACGGCTGTCAAATAGTAGATTTGGCGCATGAATAGAATTGCCTTAATTACTGGTGCTACTGCGGGCTTCGGAAAAGCGATTGCCGAAATTTTCGCAAAAAACAACTATAACTTAATCATTACTGGAAGGCGTGCCGAAAGATTGTTTGATATTAAACATGATCTTGAATCTCTGTACTCCGTCAATGTACACACCCTGGCGTTCGATGTCAGAAATTTAGACGAGGTTAAGTCAAATCTTGAAGGATTAGCAAGTGAATGGAAAGCGGTGGATGTATTGATCAACAACGCTGGCTTGGCCAGTGGATTAAATCACATTCAAGATGGAGATATCGAAGATTGGGATAAAATGATCGACACCAATGTAAAAGGCCTGCTTTATGTTTCAAAATCCGTCATTCCATGGATGGTAAAAAGGAAAATAGGTCATATTATCAATATTGGATCTACGGCCGGTAAAGAAGTTTACGAAAATGGCAACGTTTACTGCGCTTCAAAACATGCTGTTGACGCCATTACCAAAGGGATGCGTATCGACCTACTCGGCACGGGAATCAAAGTCACTCAAATAGCACCTGGTGCAGCAGAAACAGAATTCAGCATCGTACGCTTCCACGGAGATGAAGCAAAAGCTAAGGCCGCCTATAAGGGCTATGAACCAATGAATGCCAGCGATATTGCAGAACAAGTTTATTATGTAACCACACTTCCAAAAAACGTGTGCATCAACGACATGGTGATCACAAGTCTCTCCCAAGCAAACAGCTTTTATATAAATAGACAGAACTGATCTGATGGAGCTGTTTGATAAAATAAAAGAAACCACGGCATTCTTGTATGAGCGTGGTATTCATCAAGTAGAAATAGGAATTGTTTTGGGTTCGGGATTGGGAAAGTTGGTTGAACACATCGAACATCCAATCAGCATTGACTATACAGACATTCCTCATTTCTCTGCATCAACGGTTGAGTCGCATAAGGGTAAACTGATTTTCGGAAAGCTCGGCAACAAAAACATACTCGCTATGCAAGGTCGCCTTCACTATTACGAAGGTTACGACATGCAAGAAATCACTTTTCCAATTAGGGTAATGAAGTTTTTGGGCGCCTCAACCCTACTGCTGTCTGGAGCAGCGGGAGCAATGAACCTAGATTTCAAAAAGGGTGATTTAATGATGATTACCGATCAAATCAATCTATTGCCAACAAATCCGCTCATCGGCAAAAATGATGAAAGATTGGGGCCTCGTTTTCCAGATATGAGCGAGACATACTCAAAGCTGCTGCAAAATAAAATCTCCACCACGGCCACAAAATTGGGGATACGGCTGAGAGAAGGAGTTTATGTTTCTGTTCAAGGGCCAATGCTCGAATCACCTTCAGAATATCGTTTTCTGCGCACGATTGGTGCAGATGCAGTTGGAATGAGCACTGTACCAGAAGTAATTGTCGCGAAACACAGCGGAATGAATTGCGCTGCAGTGATCGTATTAACCGATGAATGTGATCCAGACAATTTGAAGCCTATAAACATTACCGAAATTCTGCACATAGCTGGAAAAGCCGAAGAAAAACTAATTCAGTTGATCCCTGAAGTGATCAAAGCTCTTTAAATGGCAAATTCTTGGTTTAATTTTAAGCAATTCAGCGTAGCGCAAGAAAATGCTGCATTTAAAGTAGGTACCGACTCTTGCCTTTTGGCTTCTTGGATAGATTTAGGCCAAGTGAATAGCATTCTGGATGTTGGGACAGGGAGCGGAGTAATTGCTTTGATGCTCGCACAGCGCAGCAATGCCAAGATCATCGGTATCGATTCTGATGCGCAAAGCAGCAATCAGGCCCAATGTAATTTTGAGCGTTCGCCTTGGTCAGATCGCATGCATTCTATTCATCAAAGTTTGGAATCATTTGCTGATTCAACCACCAAAGTTTTCGATCTCATTGTAAGTAATCCGCCATATTTTGTGAGGTCGACTAAAAATTATAATCATCAGGTAACCAATGCACGCCACGAAGGAAACCTCACTTTGGAATCACTTTTTCAACACAGCAAAAAAATGCTGACAAAAAATGGCAGACTCGCCTTAGTGCTTCCTCATGATCGTTATGATGATCTATTACATGCTGCCTCTGAAAATCAATTCAACCTTCAAAAGTCACTATTTATAAGGCCATATGCAGAAAAAGCATTCAACAGGGTCATTGTCACTTTATCCAAATCAACAACCACTACTCCAACTTCTACTGAAATGCATCTTTATCAAGAGATCAATCAATATTCATCCGAAGCGATACAACTTCTTAAACCATACTATTTGTACCTCTAGTTATATTTTGGCCCATTATTTGTATTAGCTTTATCAATTCTAAAAATCAAAACAATGAAAAAGTATATCGCAACCGCAGTATGCAGTTTAATCTTAGTAAGTGTTTCTTTAGCACAAAGACCTATGCATCCTTCTAAAATGAAGTCGCAAAGGGTTGAAGCTTATAAAATGGAACTAGCACTAACAGAAGCTCAGTTGACTCAAATCAAAGCTATTCGAGAAGAGTTTCATCCACAACATAATGCAAGCGATCGATCGGAACTAACCTCTGAAGAGAAAGAAACGCTTAGAGCTGAAAGACGCGAGGAGATGGAAAAAATCCAAGCCGTTTTAACAGAAGAACAAAGAACTAAACTTAAAGAAATTCGAAAAGCCGAGCATCAGCAGAGAGCTTTGAAACGCGAACAGAAAGAAACAGCGCCAGCTCCTTCTTCAAATTAGAAAAGTAAAAACTAAAAAGGCGAACCAATTGGTTCGCCTTTTTTTTTGTGCAATTAATCAATGTGTTCAAGTTCGATCACTACCTCTATTCCAGGATATCCAATTGTTTCAGTTGAACTTAGTTTCATCGACCTTCTTTTGGAAGATTCCACCAAATACGTTCCACTGAAGTCTTGGCATTGTTCGATCGGATTAACGTGATGGTGGTCATCATCATCTACATCATGTTCATGGTCATGGTCATGCTCATGATCCATTTCTGACTGATTGGAAAAGGTGAGTGTTTCACCATTATCATTGAACTGCCATGCAAAATGTGCATCCTCAGCTCCGATCACCCAATGCCCCATGCACACTTCCTCGAAATTGTCACAGTCTTCAAATTCAAATGTTGGAAAATGGTCTTGTTCTTCCGCCTCTCCATCCACAGAAATACTAACCACTTTCCAAACCTCACCGCTAAAACGATTAGAATTAATTCTGGTTTTACTGCAAGCAGTGAACATAGCAAACGCGCTCAATACAATTATGACCTTTTTCATTGTTTCGTTCGATTTTAAAAATTATTGAATACTGATTGGAAATACTACTTCGACATCCGTTTCTCCCGGATCACAAGTACCATCTTTCACACCCGGTTGATGCTTAAGTGTCAATGTGAGTTCTTCTGAAGTAAGGTTCTTGGCCTGCCATTGCGTTTTGAGTCCTATGCTATAGTTCCCATCTGAATCTATTGACACAATCTCCAACGCACTCGCTGTTGCATGATCCAATCCATAGCAAATGATATGTTCGGCTGATTCATCTTCGATTTCAGAAGTTAAATCAATAGCAGTCCCACTTGATCGATCTAAGAAGGACACCTCTGCGTTATACGTGACTCCACTATCCAAAACTATGGTGTCTATTACTGGAGCATTTCCTTCCAATCCATCTGGATCATCCCAATCCGCATGAAAATTAGAAGTACCATCCACCGAAGTAAAATGTATCTCTACTGAAGTGATGCTTTCCGGTTCATTGACCACAGGTGGCGGAATATCAGGCTGATCATCATCTTTCTTGCATGATGCTGCAAAAGCTAAAAAGCCTAAAATGAATAGCTGTTTTACGTGTGATTTAATCATGATTTATTGATTTTAATTAAAAAGGAATTTTAAGTGTAATAATGAAATTTCGTCCAGGTTCGTCAGCATAGTAGCGCAGTCGGTTTAAGTATGATCTATAGCTTGTGTTCAGAGCATTCTCAGCTCTAAATGAGTACTGAGGGCGCTGGTTAAAAATGATAAAGTTGCCAGAGATCTCTGCGCCAATCAACGCAAATCCATCAGGTGATGGAGCATAATCCACACCGGCAGGAACTCTGTTTTGTCGGGTGGTGTAAGCCCAAGACACACCCAACTTATGCGTTGCATGTCCCTTATTCCAAAATTTAAAATTCATCTTGGAGTCGAATTGATTGGGAGGAATGAATACCAAGTATTCCGTTGAGTTAAGATCGTTTGCCATGACCAACTCTACCCCAAATAGAACGTCAAGACGCTCGAGGGGCATTAGCCTTGCGTTGGCGTCAATTCCTCTAAAAAAGGCATTGGTACTTGTGAAGTTAAATGTGGGAAAGGCACCTCTGATGGTCAATGTGGCCGGAAGTGTAGGTTGTAAATAGATGTAATTGTCTATAAAATAAGTATATCCAGTGGCATTGAAATCAATACCTATACCGAAAACTTTTATATCATTTCCAGAAACTGATAGAGTAAGCGAAGTCATTCGCTCCTCTTCCAGGGTTTCATCGCCAAACTCCACCGCAGCTATTCCGTGATGAAGACCTGCACTATACAACTCGTTGATGGAAGGTGACCGCCAAGCCCGGCCAGCATTGAACATGGCCACCCATTTTTTCCACTCATGTGAAATTCCAAAATTCCAAGACAATCCATCAAACACTTCCACTGGTGTATACAACTCATTTTGCCGATACATGAATGCTTGTTGCCATTTATAATCATAACGTACGCCACCTTCCAACTCCCACGCCCCCACATTCCAATGATGAATGGTAAAAAGTCCACCCGAGTAGTTTCGAAAATTGGGTATGAAAAATCGACCAGTATATGTATTGGCCTGGGTTTCAGAAGCGATGCCTATCTCGTATTTATAGTTACTGCTGATCCGATCTTCGAATTGAACATCTGCCTGATACGTGGTGATTTCATATTGAAGATCTGCCACTATTGGATCGCTAAACGTACTGCGATCGAACTCTTGTCGGAGGTTATACTGTCGAGAAACGTTCAATTGAAATTCATTCTTAAGGTTCGGTTTCCAATAGATTTTGGCTGAGGTCAATTCGTGCTGAACTGCCTGTCTTGGGCTGCTCAACGCTCTTTCAAACGAAACAGAAGGGTTCAAAGGCTCAGGAGCATCAATTGCTCTTTGAAGGTCAGATAGATTGCCGATGTGCGAATAGGACAAAATACCGAGTTCAGTGGAAAGTAACTTATAATGAAGATCGATGCCGTAATTCTTCCCTTTCCACAACAACCTGCCACCGCCATTCCATTCTTTCTTGCCTGTATTCTCCAAATAATAATCCGGTGCCCGCAAATCGCCCGCATTGATAGCCGAACCTTGAATACTAAAAAACAAGGGCAACTTCTTAAACAAAGCCCCCTGAATTGAGGCGGATGCAGCGCCTTTTTGTCCATTTGATGAGAATCCAGACTGTAATGAGCCATTAAGTTTTCGCTGTTTTGAAATGTCTGAGGAATGGGCAATGATTGCACCTGCCATGGCTTCTGTTCCGTAGCGCAAGCTGCTGGCTCCTTGCACTACCTCTAGGCGTTCAACAGTCATTGGGTCTAGTTCCGGAGCGTGTTCACTTCCCCACTGCTGGCCTTGGAGTTTAGCATTATCGCTCATAATTACCAAGCGGTTGCTGTGCATTCCATGAAGCATCGGCTTTGAAATATTACTTCCAGTATTAAGCACTTGCATGCCTTGCAAGTCGTCTAGCATATCAGCCAAACCTTCACCGGCATTTCTGGACAAATCTTCTTCACTCAATTCTACGCGGGCTGCAATGTCTTTGTGCGGCTGTTTCGCTTCAATTGTGAGGGTTTTCAATAGCTCGGCATGATGTTCCAAGTAAAAAACTACTGCCGTATCGCTATTGACAATGAATGAAATGGTATCAGGATCGCAACCAATATGACTCACAACAGCTGTGAACTCACCAACGCAGAGATTTTCAACGATAAAAACTCCGTTTTGATTCGCCACGAATCCAATAGGACGCTCCAAAACCCTTACCTCTGAAAATGGCAGAGCACGTTCATCGTGTTCATCTTTAACCGTTCCTGTTAAGGTAAACGCGCAGGTTTCTTGTGCTACAAAGTCAGGAGCCAATGCGGTCAGCATCAGCAAAATCAAATATTTCATGGAAATGTGTTTTAGCTAGTGTCCGGAGTCGGTCTAAACTAAAACTGGAGGAGCTCTGCCCTCACAAAAAGAAAAGGAATCTGAAGCATAAAGAGCAATGGCGAAGGGTTGATACTCACCATACTCGGCTATTGTTCCACTTGAAATCGCTTGAGAATCATTGCCAAAAACAGAAAAAGTGAAATCACAAATCAAACACTCTTCATGCGACTCATCGATCACCAAAGAGGAACTTTGGTGCACATCAACTTCGCACGAATGATAGAAATCGCGTGGAATATTGATGAACGCCATTAAGGCGAGCAACATAAAACTTAGAAGTTGGATTTTCACATTGCAAATGAAACATTTAGAATCATCTCTTCAAAACTTCGGAAATGATATTTAACACATCGCACTTTCAATATGCCTGAATTTTATACATCTTGCGTCAGCGAAATCAATCGATTTCAACCTTGAATTTCCTGAATGAATAAACATCAACTTACACCAGATCAATGGGTCAATTTGTATGCAGACCAACTGTTGAGGTATGCGCTCGTTCGTGTGCCTGAGCGTGATGCCGCAAAAGACCTTGTTCAGGACACCTTTTTCACAGCATTGAGGTCTAAAGATGTATTCAGGGGAGAAATCTCTGAGAAGAATTGGCTCTACTTGATACTCAGGAGTCGCATCCTGGACTACTACAAAAAAAGAAGGAAGTCTTGGCCTCAGATATGGCTTCAGACAGAGATGATGACGACTCATTTGACGATCAAGGACACTGGATGGATAGTAAAAAGCCCAAAGAATGGACTACAGATGACATTGTTCAGAACAAAGAATTCATGCGCGTATTTCTACAATGTAAGTCTGCTTTAAAAGAAGTCCAAGGTCAAGTGTTCACCATGAAATATATCGATGGAGAAGACGCTGAAACCATTTGTAAGGAATTGGACATATCCGCTTCTAACTATTGGGTTTTAATTCACCGAGCAAAAGTGCAGTTGCGCTCATGCATCGAAAAAAACTGGTTTGATAAATGATCAATTGCAAAGAATCTATTCGACTAACAATAAAGATAGAAGAGAATAAATTAACCCTGAGAGAAAAATTAGAGTTATCTTTTCATCTGTTAATTTGCAAGTACTGCAAATCATTCAGCAAGCAAAGTTTATGGATTAACTCGATATCGAAAAGCCTTCACGTTGAGGATTCATTATCCAATTCTGAAAAGGAAGCTATGGAGGCTAATCTGAAAAACTCTAACTAGTAATAAGCAACAACTAAAACCAAAATAATATGAAAAACTCAAACAAAGGTTTAGGTGCATTGATCACCGGAACATTAATGGCAGGTGCCATTCTGGGAACATCTGCAGCAAATGCCAACGAACTATTTTCTTACGATGATCTAGGTTCAGGTTCTGAACTCAGAGCTGACTTATTGGATGCTTCAAACACTGGGTTTAAATCTCCGGAGGCCAATTGCGGTGAAGCAAAAGCTGAAGCCAAAACTGAGTCAAAATCAGCAGACCATAAATGTGGCGAAGCAAAAGCAGAAATGAAGTCTGCAGATTCCAAAGCAGCTGAACACAAATGTGGCGAAGGAAAGTGTGGCGAAGGGAAATGCGGTGAGGCGAAAGCTGATGCTAAGCCAGCTCAAAGTAAAAGCGGAGAAGCGAAAGCCGAAATGAAGCCCGCAGGAACGAAGGGAACAAAGCCTGTGAAGCCAGTTAAGCCTAACTAGAAATTCACATAAAAGCCTGATCTAGAGCAAATCAGGCTTTATTGTTTCTATATGTCACAGCACGTTGGAATAGGATACCGAAAGGATTTTGGATCAGCTTTTTTAGAGAGTAAGAATCTTAATCCTGCTTTTGTGGAAGTAGCTCCAGAAAACTGGGTGGATGTCGGAGGGTTTTGGAAAAAGGAGTTTTCCAAAATTGCTGATAAGTATCCCATCTATACCCATGGTTTATCCCTTTCCATTGGGAGTCCAGATCCGATAGATTGGGTTTTTCTGAATAAAATTAAGGCCTTCATTAAGGATTGGGATGTTAAGGTGTACTCTGAACATTTAAGCTACAGCAAATGCGATAATGCGCATTTGTATGACCTTTTACCAATTCCATTTCGTGAAGATGCGGTTAAGCACATCGCGCAGCGGATCAGAGAGGTTCAAGACTTTCTTGGCCGTAAACTGGTAATCGAAATCGTTTCATATTACACACCTATTGCAGCTGAAATGACTGAGGTTGAATTCATTAATGCAATTTTGAGAGAGGCCGACTGTGAATTGCTATTTGATATCAACAACATTTATGTCAATGGATTTAACCACAATTACGACCCGAAACTCTTCATTCAAAAACTCGATATGTCGCGTGTGAAGTATATTCATATGGCTGGGCATGAAAAGGTAAGTGACGACTTGATCATAGACACCCACGGACAGCCAATCATTGATCCTGTTTACGACTTATTCGAATATGCCATTTCAAAGCTCAAACAACCCGTTCCGGTGCTTTTAGAAAGGGATTTCAATATTCCTGAAATGGAAGAATTGGCAATGGAGATGAATCGATTAGAAGCAATCTGCCAAAAGCAATGGAGCCATGAGTCAAGCATTGCATAACGAAACATTAAAACAACAACAGCTTCTCGCCAAATATTGTCGAGATGGAATAGAGCCTCAAATAAAGGGTGCGACAAACAATCGTCTTCACAACTACCGAAGGCTTGTGTTTGGCATTATTCGGGAGGCCCTAAGCAGTACATACCCCTTGACGATGAACCTCCTTACTGCAAAGGAATGTAGTGTTTTAATTCAAGAGTTCTTTGAATCGCATCGTTGCCAAGATCCACAAGTGTGGAGGATGCCTTTTGAACTGATTGAATACACAGAAAACAATCAACAGGCCTTAACCAAAAAATACCCTCATCTAATCGAGCTATTAAACTTTGAATGGAAAGAAGTGGAATATTATATGATGCCGGATGAAGCTTTTCCCCACAAGTCAACTTCTGATTATTGGAATGACGTTTGGGTTTTTAATCCTGAATTCGAAATCATGCCGCTTTCGTACCCTCTTCACACTAAAAACGCGCGTTTTATTTCAATAACCGACCGTGGGCAATATTTCTGTTTGATTTTTAGACAACCAGAAACATTCAAGGTTAAATTTTTAAACCTATCCCCTTTCTTCGCTTGGTTAATTGCAAGCATACAAAACGAACAAGTGAGCATTTCCAAATTGCTTCCAGCCATCCATGCTCAATTTGGGATTTCTGATGAAAACCAATTAAAGCTAAACATCGAACCTTTTTTCAAAAAGCTCGTGTCAGAAGGCATGGTTCTCTCCAAGAAATAATACCATTTCATACATTTAAGCTATGAAAACAGCGCAAGAATGGTTTGATGAATACGGTGTAAGTCATCAAAACCCAACCAACAAGTTGATTCACTGGATTTGTGTGCCGACTATTTTTTTCAGTATCGCTGGTCTTTTGGTATCCATACCGAGCGATTTTCTATCCAGCTTTTTCCCTTCAAGCGTAGCTCCATACGCCAATTTTGGGTCGTTGGCAATAGCGCTAACATGCATCTTTTATTTCAGCATTTCGCGCACCATTTTTCTGGGCATGCTGCTATTTTCGGCCTTCACTGTGTGGTTGAATGTCAGAATAATGCAATCGACTGAAGTACCGCTTTGGACAATCTCACTCTTACTCTTCGTTCTGGCGTGGATCGGACAATTCATTGGTCACAATATTGAAGGAAAGAAACCTTCTTTCCTGAAAGACTTACAATTCCTTTTGGTAGGTCCCGCTTGGCTTTTGGGATTTATTTACAAAGGCCTCGGAATAAAATATTGACCAACTAAATCGGACCAAGTGAATTACACTCGATCAAATATTTGAAATTCGAATGTGTGAATTGGTTCTAAATTCGCAGCTTCAATTTTGATTACCCAATTGCCAATTCAATCACTTTCCAATATTGCCCCGCTAAAAAAGCAGCTGATTAAATTCTCGCTGATCGGTGTTTTGGCAGTTCTTGTTGACTTGGCTTGCTATTACATTTTCTTGAATGTGCTTCCATCAAGTTACTCGATTGGCGTGGAAATCGAAGATTTTTCGAAAGCGCTGTCATTTTTATGCGGAATGAGCGTGACCTATACATTGAACAATTTGTGGACCTGGAAGACAAAAAACAAGTCACAAAAACGGGTTGTGAACTTTGCTATTCTATACGGATCTTCATTATTAATCAATGTTTTCGCCAACTCCACAACACTTGATTTACTTCATGAGGTTGAAATACTCAAACAGTTGGATTACAAATACTTAATTGCATTTGTTGTTGCTATAGGAATCAGTGCGTCTGTAAATTTCATCGGACAAAAGTTTTGGGTTTTCAAGACCAAGTAGATCAAAATATTTTCAACTGTGGGTTTTTATTCTGTTCGTATAATCCGAGGTTATAAGACATCTTCTCGGGCTCACCAAAAAATTTCTTTCTGGCCATTTTAAACGTTTGGTTGATCGATTCCACTTCTTTACCACTTCCCTTCATTCTTCGTCCAAACTGATTGTCTTTAAGCGAACCTTCATGCGCAGCCCTGATTTGATTTAATACTTTTTGAGCCTTATCGGGAAATGTTTCGTGAATCCAAGTGGAAAAGATATCTGCAATTTGACCGTTCAATCGAACCATGGTATATCCAACATCTCGAGCTCCAGCTTGCTTTGAGGCCTTTAGCAATTCAAACACCTCATGGCTATTCAATCCAGGAACAATCGGTGCCATCAAGACTGTGACAGGAATTCCAGCAGCTGAAAGGACCTCCACTGTTTCTAGTCGTTTTTTAATGGATGCCGTTCGTGGTTCCATCTTTTGACGTAAATCTTCATTGAGTGTGGTAATCGACACAACTACCTGAGCTAATTGCATCTGAGCGAGTTGTTGCAGTAAATCAACATCTCGTTGAACCAGCGCATTCTTAGTGATGATTCCCATTGGATGTTGGTGTTTTAACATTACTTCAATGCATGCTCTAGTTATTCCGAGCTTTCTCTCAATGGGCTGATAACAATCGGTATTTCCTGAAAGAACGATGGGCGAAGCCTTCCACGACTTCTTTTTCAATGTTTGATCGAGGATTTCAGGGGCATTCTTCTTAACCAGGATGACGCGCTCGAAATCTACTCCAGCGCTGTAGCCCCAATATTCATGACTGTTTCTAGCATAGCAATACGTGCAACCGTGTTCGCAACCTTGATAGGGATTCATTGACCACTCCATGGGCACATCCGGACTGGTTACCGCGTTTACAACACTCTTAGGAAACACTTCAATCACCTTGGTTTTTGAAACCATCTCTTCCCCTTCAAAGGCCAAATAGTTGAGGTAAGACTCGTCTACTTCGCTTGTATGCTGTGCGAATCGATTGTCAGGATTGGTTTGTGCTCCTTGACCTTTTGTAGTCATTCGTTTACTGTGCTTTTATTTTTTCGTTCAAAATACCTTGCGTTTTTATTGACGTTAGTCGTTGAAATATCTGCTTTCAAAGCATCTCTGTAATTCTTTCTATCAGGCTTTTTCGCATTCACCTCTTCACTGTAGCGCGGGTCTTCAATCATATCTTCTTTGTAGCATTCACTCACCTCGATGCAATGAAAACCAAACTCTTCCATCACTTTGCCGATGATGCGATAGACACCCCGACCACGAAACGGATACTTTGCTGCAACGGGTGGAAAATGAACAGTATCTAAGAAAAACCCTTTACGGTCTAAGAACGTTCCGAACTGCATGCGTTTGCCATCTGCTGTTTTGGTATCCTTCACCGTGACCAAATAACCATACGCCACAACGGTTTGATTCACAAAATCGCTCATATCTGCAGACAGTATCCCGCCTTTTGGAGAACGCTTCAGCAGCAAAAACGGATCGCACAGAGGATAACCCAGCAACTCAATTTGATCGTAAGCCTCTTCCAACGGAGCAGTATAAAAAGCGGGAAAATCAAAAGGCTTTGACCTTTCTGAAAACAGCTTGGGTGCCACGCTGCGCTTTTTCACTTTACCCAAGGTGAGGTGCGCTTCCCACATCAATTCTTTCTTGTTTTTACCCGTGAAGCGAAATGCCCCCGCCTTTACCAATGTGGTTATTTGTTCAATGCCAACCGGAACGCGCTCCGTAAAATCAGCCAACGATTCAAAACCACCGCCTTCTGCCCTGGCCTTGCAAATCCATTCTACTGTTTTCCATTCCAGCTCTTTTAAGCTCGCTAAGCCGAGATAAATGACTTTACCATAAACTACCGCTCCAGCTTCGCTATGATTAACACAGGGCGCTTGTATATCACCACCGTGCATACGCGCTTCGTGCACATAAAACTCAGGACGGTAAAACCCACCCGAATTGTTGAGTGTTGCCACCATGTATTCTAACGGGTAATGAGCTTTTAAAAACAAACTTTGGTAACTCTCTACTGCGTAGGATGCCGAATGCCCTTTAGCAAAAGCATAACCCGCAAAGCTTTCTGTTTGCCGCCACACCTCTTCTACCATCTCGGTAGGATGACCTTTTGCCAGCGCTTTTCTAAAGAATGCTTCTTTGGCTTGTTCAAACTCTTCGCGCGAGCGATACTTCCCACTCATCCCTCTGCGCAACACATCGGCCTCGCGCAATGTAAGTCCAGCAAAGTAATGAGCCACTTTAATCACATCTTCTTGATAGACCATTACCCCAAACGTATCGGGCATGATGTCCATCATGATTGGATGCGCCTTCTTCCGCTCTTCAGGATCACGAAAACGCTTGATGTATTCGCGCATCATCCCTGACTTTGCCACGCCAGGACGAATGATGGAACTGGCAGCCACTAAGCCCAGATAATCATCAACACGCAACTTAGAGAGCAGCATACGCATAGCGGGCGATTCAACATAAAAACACCCAATCGCCTTGCCATTGCGCAACATATCTTTCACTGCTTCATCTTGCTTAAAGCGCGCTAAATCATGAATATCGATGGGGTTCTGAGGGTTGTTGCGATTTACATCAGCTACCGCATCCTTGATCTTGCCCAACCCTCGTTGACTCAGAATATCGAATTTGTACAAGCCAACATCTTCTGCCACAACCATATCAAACTGGGTTGTAGGATAACCTTTAGGAGGCATAAAGGTGGCTGTGTAATGTTCGATCGGTTTTTCAGAAATCAAAATACCACCTGCGTGTATGCTTAAGTGACTTGGAAAATCTTGGATCAATGCGCCATACTTCAACACCAATTGAGAGAGCTTATCCAATCGATTCATATCCAAGTGTCCTTTTGATAATTTGTCGATCTCACGCTTGGGTAAGCCAAACACCTTTCCAAGCTCACGCACTACAGCTCGATATTGAAATGTGCTGTACGTTGCCAGCAATGCAGAATTTGGAAATCGCTCGAATATGTAGCGCGTAATATCATCCCGATCAGTCCACGAAAAATCGATGTCAAAATCTGGTGGGTTGCGCCTATACAGATTAATAAACCGTTCAAAGTATAAGTCTAAGTCAATTGGGTCTACGTCTGTGATCCTCAATAAGTAAGCTATTATACTATTCGCACCACTACCACGACCAACATAGAAATATCCTTTGCTGCGCGCATAGGAAACAATGTCGTGGTTGATCAAGAAATAAGACATGAAATCTTTGTCGCGAATGATCTCCAATTCCTTCTCAATACGGGAGGTAATATTGTCATCCAGCTTCGGATACCGATAAGGCAAATTCTCCTCACAAAGCTGTTGGATACGTTCATAATCGCCTTGCTTACTTCCTGTGTAGGTAGACATATTTTGAGGAGCAATGCTATCGCCAAACTCAAACGAAACTTCACATTGCTCTAATAACTCTTGAGTGTTTCTTACAATTTCAGGAAACTCTTGGTATTGATTCAACAATTCTGCCTTCGGCATCAACACATGCCGTTGATCTCCTTCTTCTGATTTAGGCAGCTTGCTCAGCAAGGTATTATTATCAATCGCCCGCAGCAAACGATGCGCATTAAAATCGCGCTGGCTTTGAAATGACACTGTAGGCATCATCACCAATCTATCAAGTTGGTGGCGCAATGGCGAAAATCGAATTCGAGGCATCTCATAGGGCTGAATACCGATTAAGGAGCGAGTTGCAAGTTGCGAATTGCGAGGAAGTCCTCTATCAAAAGGATAAACCACAATTACATCCTCTAATTCGGGTGCTGTATTTGGAATCGGCTCTTTGCTGTGCAAATGCTTCGTCAAAAAGCGGTTGATGTTTTCAAAGCCGCGATTGCTTTTTGCGATTGCCACAAACTGCTGATCTACTCCATTTCTAAAATCAACTCCAGGAATCACTTTCAGTCCGTGCTTTTGCCCCAGCCGCATGCTGTCTAAACACGCTGATGTGTTGTTGATATCGGTAATGCAAAGCGAATCATAACCCCACTCAATCGCTTGTTTGATGAGGTTTTCCGGTTTCCACGTACCGAACTTGAAGGAGTAATATGTGTGGGTGTTTAGGAGCAAGGTACAAGGAGCTAGTAACAAGGGGTGAGTTGCAAGGGATTAGGGATTGGGAGTTCTTAGTTTTTTAAGTAGTCCAAAAAGCATTTTCTGTTCTTCCTCAAGCTTTGACAAAACATCATTTATCCGAGCCGATTGATCTGGACATATATCGAGGATAATCAGAATCTGAGTTTCTACCTCAAACGCTGAACCAAGAGCAATCTCTAAAAACCGAGCATAATCTTAAGTGCTTTGCCTACTATTTCCTTCAGCTATGTTGCTTGAGATCGAAACTGCAGCTTTAGTTACTTGATAGGAAAAAATAAACTGAGTTTCTTTATCCAATTGAGTCACCAATTGAAATATATCCACAGCAATTTCTTTTCCTAATTGCCACACTTTTAACGTTTTAAAATTCCTCATATTATAAAATTTAGTTTCACTTGTTACTCGCTCCTAGCGCCTAGTTACTAGCTCCTCCGATTCGCCAATAGCATTGGCGCTTTTCCATTGAAAGGATTACTTCTGCTGATGGTGCGCGCACCGAGTCCTGAAGCGCGCATTACAGCACGATCACCAAAACGCTCGCGGATCTTATCCATGGCTTGGTAGAGGTTGATGTATTCTTCACTGTCTTCAAACAAGTTGATTTGATAACCGCCACCCACCAAATGACTGAATCGCACGCCAATCAAGCGAACCAACAACCTGCGATTGTAAGCCCTGCCGAAAAGCTCCATCACTTTTTCAATCAAAATATGATCGGCTGAGGTGTATGGAATACGCGCTTGAAGGGTTTGCGTTTGAAAGTCAGAATAGCGCACTTTCACCGTTACACAGCCCGTGAGTTTTTTACCTCTGCGCAACTGAAACGCCAAATTCTCAGCCATGGCAAGCATGATTCCTTTCAGCTTAACCACATCGGTAGTATCGCGGTCAAAGGTGCGTTCGGTACTGATACTCTTGCACTCATTGTAAGGAATAACCAAGCTGTTATCAATGCCATTGGCCTTTTTCCAAATCATATCGCCATTCTGCCCCAATACTTGTTGCATCATGTCCTGCGGCATTTCTTGAATGGTCTTAATCTTTTGTATACCCAGGTTGCGCAGCGTTTGATACGTCTTTTCCCCCACCATTGGTATTTTACGCACTGAGAGTGGCGCTAGAAAAGGCTTTTCTAACCCACGTAAAACCTCTAAATGATTGTTCGGCTTAGCCTCACCTGTAGCCACTTTAGAAACCGTCTTATTGATAGACAAACCAAAAGAATTGGGTAAACCCGTCTCCTTAATAATCCGTTCGCGCAGCTCGCCCGCCATTTTACTGCAGCCAAAAAAACGATCCATACCAGTGAGGTCGGCATAAAATTCATCCACAGATGTTTTCTCCAACACAGGCAACGCCTCTTGCATGATCTCGGTAACCATATCGCTGTACTTAGAGTAGGTTCCGCTATTTCCTTTTATGACGATGGCTTCCGGACACAATTCACGCGCCATACGCATGGGCATGGCCGAATGAATACCAAAAGCACGTGCCTCATAGCTACAAGCTGCCACCACTCCACGATCGGTAGTGCCACCGATCAGCACGGGGCGATCATTGAGTCTACTGTCTAAAAGTCGCTCAACCGATACAAAAAACGAATCGAGATCGAGGTGTAAGATTTGCCTTGAGCGGGTATTAGTCACTATTAAAAAACCAATTATTAACGTTTACTAAAATATTTAGTATTTAATAAATAAAGATGATTATACCAGAGTATTTTTATCAACACAGCTAAAAATCCTTTTGTCACTGAAAGACAAACTCAAACAAGAACAAAAACAGCATTTTTAATGTTAGCACTGCCAAAGAATGAACAAACCTTTTCTTCTTTGAAACGTA
>Ga0181601_10001811_pt1 | contig 18407 bp, 23 predicted proteins | sample 041ome_8_FD_133020 | JGI IMG/M metagenome (GOLD analysis project Ga0181601, IMG submission 133020) | Coastal salt marsh microbial communities from the Groves Creek Marsh, Skidaway Island, Georgia - 041407BS metaG (megahit assembly) | ecosystem: Environmental > Aquatic > Marine > Intertidal zone...
GAATTGGGTGGTCCAAAAATCCGGTTGCTGGGGTCCGAAGAATGGTTTGTCGACAAATACCCAAAGCCCGCGCTATAAGTATAACTCACCACTCATCAAAATATGACCAGTTCCCGCGACGCGCACGCCTTGAATATCGCGCTGTGCGCCCAAGACCTGAACCTGTGCTTGTCCGGGGCGCCCCATCCAATGGCCTTGTTCGGCGATGAAATTGCGATCCTCGATCATCGCATAGCGCCACAGATACGCCGCCATCGCGCCGGTCGCCGACCCGGTAAAGGGATCCTCGGGCGGGTTGGGCGGCGCCATCAACAGTCGCGAAAACGTGTCGCCAATTTCGGTCGCGCCCTGCAAGGTCACCCAAAACGGTTCCACCACGCCAATTTTTTCACCCGCTTTTTGAAACGCAGCCAATGGCTTGGGCTGTAATGTCACACGTTTCAAAACGTCGTGATCGCGCAGGACAGTGATACAAAACGGTAAACCCGTCGAGACTATTTGGGGCGTACCAATGATATCATCGGCCGAAATTCCGCCGATTGCCGCAATATTTTCCGCCGCAACCTGTGGCCCGAACTATGGGGCGTTTTGGGTCATGATGATCCAAGGCGCACCAAAACTTTCATCAATTTCGATGGGGATTAGTCCCGCGTTCGTTTCCAGTGATAATTTACGTTCTTGAACCTTGCCGCGATGAATCAACGCGGCCACAGTGGCGATGGTCGGATGTCCTGCAAACGGAATTTCACCACCCGCCAAAAAATACCGAACCCGAAAATCAGCAACAGATGAGGATCCCACAAACGTGCATTCTGTTAGCGATGTTTCGCGGACAAAGGCCATGCAACTGGCATCATCTAGGCCCAGCGCATCATGTACCACCGCACAGCCATTTCCGCCGAAAGGTTCATCTGTAAACGCATCCACCCAATCGCAATCAAATTTGGCCATGGGTGGATCCTCTTACATCAATGGACCGCGACAGGCGATAGATCATTTTGGCGTGCCAAGGCAAAAGCAAGCTGGCGCTCTTTGACCAAAGCCAACCGTTCCCCCAGTTCGGAATGAACGGCATAAAGCTTATCCCGACCAATAATTTGCTTTTGGACGTCTTGTGGCAAATCCTCTTTCGCGACTTCGCGAATATAAACGATTGGATTTGCAGCGTTCGGACTTGGTGCGTTCTCTGCCATGTTTATCCTCTTTTTATTTTAATCGTTTGCACAATTGTCTCAGGTAACGTCTGCGTCAGATCAATGTGCAGCAGACCGTTTTCCATGATAGCATCCCCAACATCGACGCCGTCGGCCAATACAAAACTGCGTTGAAACTGACGCGCGGCAATTCCACGGTGCAGGAAAACGCGATCGCTAAGGTCATCACGCTGGCGACCACGGACGACCAGCTGACGATCTTCGACCGTGATCGAGAGATCATTTTCGGCAAATCCAGCGACCGCCAAAGTGATGCAATAAGACCGCTCAGATGTTTGTTCAATATTAAAGGGAGGATAACCTTCGTTGCCAGACTTTGCAGTCCGTTCCAAAAGGCGTTCTAGCTGTTCAAAGCCCAGCATATGCGGGTAAGACCCAAGTGTAAGTTTTGTCATTGACACGTCCTTAGCAAAAGCGACAGTCCAGTTTTGACCCCGTTTGGCGGCCATAGTGCAAATATGGTAAGGAAATATAGCGATTGCAAGGGCTTTGCAGGTCAGTTTCGATTTTGTATGATGACATTTCAACGACTCAGAGGACACCAATGAACGCCCCCTCCGAATTTTCTATGAAGACCGATGACGTCTTGCGTTTCGAATTGGAAGTCTTTCGCCGCGAACACCGCGACTTGGACGAGGCGATTGTTGCGTTGACTGAAAAAGGCACGGCTGATCAGCTGACGCTGCAACGTTTGAAAAAGAAAAAACTTGCTCTGAAAGATCGAATTGCATTGATCGAAGACAGATTGACGCCTGACATTATTGCCTAATGCGATGAAATGGCTATAGTGCCGCTTCCTGAAACCGACTGAGGGCAGTAAAATGTCAGAGACCCCCCCCGTAGGCATCATCATGGGCAGCCAGTCTGATTGGCCTACAATGAAACATGCCGCTGATGTTTTGGACGAAATGGGCATCGCTTACGAGACAAAAATCGTGTCCGCCCATCGCACCCCAGATCGGTTATGGAGCTATGGCAAGACCGCGGCAGAGCGTGGATTAAAAGTCATCATCGCAGGGGCGGGCGGCGCAGCCCATTTGCCTGGCATGATGGCGTCGAAAACGCGAATTCCTGTTGTGGGCGTACCGGTGCAGACCAAGGCGTTGGCAGGTGTCGACAGTCTGTATTCTATCGTACAAATGCCAAAAGGATTTCCGGTCGCAACAATGGCTATTGGCGCTGCAGGTGCAGCGAACGCAGGCCTTATGGCGGCGGGGATTCTTGCGATCAATGACGCGGCTTTGGCCGAACGTTTAGACGCGTGGCGTGATGCGTTATCGGCATCAATCCCAGACGAACCAAAGGACGAATAATGTTAAATCAAGGCGCGACAATTGGTATTTTGGGCGGAGGTCAACTGGGGCGGATGCTATCCGTTGCCGCCAGCCGTTTAGGGTTTCGGACGCATATCTTTGAACCGGGCGAAAATCCCCCTGCAGGACATGTTGCCGATCGCGTGACAACCGCATCCTATGATGATGAACCCGCCTTGCGCGCCTTTGCCGATACTGTGGATGTCATCACATATGAATTTGAAAACATCCCGACATCCGCTTTGGATATTTTGGAAAGCCTGCGTCCCATTCACCCAAACCGGGAAGCGCTTACAATTTCGCAAGACCGCATCACGGAAAAAGACTTTTTGGCGGGGCTGGGCCTGGCCCCTGCGCCCCATGCAGCAGTGGACAGTTTGCAAGATCTCATGGATGCCATCGACCAGATTGGCGCACCGTCCATTTTGAAAACGCGGCGGTTTGGATATGACGGCAAGGGCCAAGCCCGTATCGCGTCAGAATCCGATGCCGCATCTGCATTTGATGCCATGAATGGGCAACCCGCTGTGTTGGAAGGTTTCATCGCGTTTTCCCATGAAGTATCTGTCGTTGGCGCCAGAAGCGTGGACGGCCATGTTGCATGTTACGATCCGGGTCAAAACGTACACAAGGACGGTATTTTACACACAACCACAGTGCCCGCGGCATTAAGTGCAAGCCAACGCATGGATGCGGTTCTAATGGCAGGTCGCATCCTGAATGCATTGAATTATGTAGGTGTCATGGGGCTGGAATTGTTCGTGACGCCGCAAGGGTTGATCGTGAATGAAATAGCGCCGCGTGTTCACAATTCAGGCCATTGGACACAAAACGGCTGTGCCGTCGATCAATTTGAACAACATATTCGCGCGGTGGCAGGATGGCCATTGGGGGATGGATCGCGGCATAGTGACGTGATCATGGAAAATCTGATTGGCGATGATATGGACCGCGTTCCAGACTTGGCGAAGGATCCAAAAGTGTCGTTACATGTTTATGGCAAAGCATCCGTAAAACCGGGGCGAAAAATGGGCCATTTCAACAAAATCGGTTAAGCGTTGCGTCCAAAATTCGTTTCGAATTGCTGCGCAATCCGACGAACGCGGGCGTGACGTCCGCGCTTTTTTGAGTATTTTTGCAAAAGTGAAAACGAGACCCGATTACATGGGGTCACGCAAATGGATCCGATGGATAGGTCACGTGAGCCAGATAAAGGCCTTGTGGTGGGCTGACGGGTCCGCAGGCAGGGCGCGCGCGCGCCTCTAGGGCATGTTTAACATCAACAGGATCCCATGCGCCCGCGCCAACCCGTTCAAGCGTTCCAACAAAACTGCGCACTTGATTATGTAAAAACGACCGCGCGCGTACGTGAAATTGAAGCTCGGGGCCAGATCGGCCATCAACCCGTTCAATACGCAATTCATCCAGTGTTTTCACGGGGCTATCAGATTGGCATGACATCGAACGAAACGTCGTAAAATCATGCAAGCCGACAAGATATTGTGCAGCCTCTTGCATAGCAACGTGGTCCAAATCATGTGACACCTGCCAGACAAGGCCTGCATCATGAACAGCCGGCGCGCGTCGCATCAGAAGACGAAAGAAATACCTGCGTTCGGTCGCGGAAAACCGCGCATGCCAATTGTTATCAACTGCGGCACAGGCAGTTATGGACACAGGCAAGGGCTTGAGGTGAAAATTCAACGCTTCGCCCAAGCGAAATGGATCCCACGATTTTTCCATATCGCAATGCGCAACTTGGCCCGTGGCATGAACACCAGCATCGGTGCGTCCCGCGGCAGCAATAGTATGCGCGCGTGGTTCGAGTTTGGCCAAGGCATCCTCGATTGCACCCTGAACGGAGGGACGATCCGCTTGGCGTTGCCATCCAGAAAACGGGGCGCCGTGATATTCAATTTTCAACGCATATCTGTTCATAGGGCTGAGCTATCGCAAAAATTCCCCCTTGGAAAGAGGGCGATTTTTCATTTGGCCCTAGTCAGCCTGTCTTTGTCGCCCTATCTAAAAAGGGATACAACGGGACAAGACTATGATTTCACGAATTGGGCAATCCGTCCTTGATACGGTCCAAAGCACGGGGCAAAACATCAATGACGCGCTGTTTGGTGCGCCAATTCGTTTGGGTGTCACAGGGCTTGCGCGGTCGGGAAAGACTGTCTTTATCACATCGCTTGTCGCCAACCTTTTGGCGGGGGGGCGCATGCCACAGCTGCATGCATTGGCGCAAGGAAGGGTCGAGCTGGTCTTTTTGCAACAGCAGCCCGATGATACGGTCGCACGGTTTGACTATGAAACGCATCTTGGCGCGTTGACGTCGCCCACTCCGTGTTGGCCCGAGAACACAAAAGGGATCAGCCAACTGCGATTAACCCTGCGCATTCGTCCAGAGGGGTTTCTGGGCGGGTTACGCGGCACAGTCTTGCAGCACATCGACATCATAGATTATCCTGGTGAATGGTTGCTGGACCTAACACTGTTAGAGAAGTCCTATGAAGAATGGTCCGCCAGCGCTTTGGCCAACGTGGATATGCGCGATATTGGTGCAGACTATGCAACTTTACTTGCACAGACGGATAGTTCAGCCGCATTTTCGGAACAAAACGCAAAGGCATTAGCAACAACATATGCACGCTATTTGACACAGGCGCGACTGGCAGGCTTTCCAGATTTGACCCCGGGCCGATTTTTGCTGCCGGGCGATCTGGCTGGATCACCCGTGATTACCTTTGGACCACTGCGTTCCCTGGATAAGGCCAGTAAGACATCACTTTATCGCGAAATGCGCAGACGATATGACGCCTATAAAGATAAGGTTGTGCGTCCATTTTTCCGCGACCATTTTTCAAAGATCGATCGGCAAATCGTATTGATTGATATGTTGGACACCTTGGCCACGGGACCACAGGCCACGAAAGACCTGCGCAACAGTTTGCGGGATTTGCTGAAAGCATTTCGGACCGGCCGCAATTCAATACTCAGTAAATTTTTTGTCGGCAATCGCGTTGAAAAAATCCTTTTTGCGGCAACAAAAGCGGATCACATCCCGCAATCTCAGCATAAAGATATGGCCGCGCTCATCCAAGCGTTTGTGGATGACGCCGCCCGTGCGGCACAGTTTTCGGGTGCGCAAACAGCAAGCATGGCGATTGCGAGCCTGCGCAGCACGACAGAAACAGAACAAACCCATAATGGTCGCTCCCTTGAATGTGTGCGCGGAACCGATCTTGAGACAGGAAAACAAGTTGCGGTTTTTCCCGGAAAGCTGCCACAAAATCCTCAGTCAATTTTATCCGAGGCCGAGCAGGCTATCGACAACTGGTCGCTCTCTTATTTTTTGACGCTCAAGTTTGCGCCCCCAAAAGATGCCTTGAGGGCCGGCGAAGGTATGGCGCATATCCGTCTAGACCAGGCCGCCCAATTTCTATTCGGGGACAAGCTTTAGGATACCAAAATGAGCCAAAAACACACACCCCTTGTTATCGAAATTAAGCCAACCGATCCTGCCCCCCACCCTGCGGATGCACCTGTCATCAATGATGACTTATCCACCGTTATCCAAAGGCCCTATGCAAAGACAGGCGGGCGTATATGGACATGGCTTGCAACGCTTTTGGCGTCATTATTTTTCACCTATATGTCAATTCAACTGTGGGATTTCGCTTGGGCCCTTATGGCAAGAAATGACAGTGTTGGGTGGATTTTCCTAGGGCTTCTTGGCACAACATTTACAGTGATGGTCATAGCAATCACGGCAGAAATCTTGGCGATTGTCCGGCTTAAAACCATGGATCGGTTATCATCCGACGCGCAAGACGCCCGGTTAAGCAATGATCCAAAACAGGCCCAAAAGGTGCAAGACGCATTGATTGTGCTATATGCAGACAGACCAGAATTGCATTCTGATATCAACGACTTAAGACGGCAATCACAAGATCAGTTTGATGCATTTGCGCTTTTGGACGTCACCGAAACCAAACTGCTTAGGCCGCTCGATCTACAAGCGCGTGCTGAAATCGAAAAGGCAGCGCGCCAAGTCGCGACAATCACCGCACTTTTACCACTGGCAATGGCGGATGTTATTGTGGCATTGGCAACCAATGTTCGTATGATCCGCCGCATTGCCGAAATATATGGTGGCCGTGGCGGGATGATCGCGTCATGGCGCCTATTGCGGGCAGTGATGTCGCACTTGGTCGCGACAGGCGCAGTTGCGGTCGGGGATGATTGGCTAGGATCCATCTTTGGTGGCAGCCTTTTGGCAAAACTATCACGCCGCTTTGGAGAGGGTATGATCAACGCTGCATTGACCGCGCGCGTTGGACGTGCCGCTATCGATGTCTGTCGCCCAATGCCATTCCATGTTCACAATAAACCGCGTGTCTCATCCATTTTACAACGCGCCCTGACTGGTGTTTTTGACAAAGAGCCAAGTTAAACAAACCGTCGCACGTGGCCCGAAACGCCATCCCACGCATTGGGCAACAGAGGATAGCCCAACACCCGATCCGGGTTTGTTGGAGGCGGCATTTCAACATGGTCCAGTTTGTCAAAACCGAACCTGGAATAATAAGGCGCGTCACCAACCAAAATCACACGCTCCCATCCCAAGGACGCAGCAATTTCCAAACTTTGGTGAATAAGCAAACCACCCAAGCCTTCGCCTTGGCGTGTCGGGTGAACTGCCACAGGTCCCAATAATAAAGCCGGTACCTGCCCCACATAAATTGGCCAATACCGAATGGCCCCTGCGAGGATCAACGCTTCATCACGCGCCACAAGACACAGATCAGCGACAGGTGAAACACCGTCACGCAGACGGTAGGACGACAATGCCTCGCGACCTGGTGCGAAACACAAATCATATAGGGCCTCGACCTCCCACCAATCGTGCAAAGTTTCTGCTTTGATGTCGTACACTGCACCGCCATTCTAACTTTTTTCTGGAAAGCCGTCTAACATGAGGTTAAGCCCATAGCAAATAGGAGTTTTATGCCGATGTTTTACGAACCCAAAAATGGCCATGGACTGTCACATAACCCTTTCAACGCGATAGTCACACCGCGTCCGATCGGTTGGATTTCGACACGCGATGCACGAGGCATCGATAACCTTGCCCCCTATTCGTTTTTCAATGCGGTCGCTTATGTCCCGCCACAGGTTATGTTTGCATCAACCGCGTCCAAAGCCGACCAAATCGGGACAAAAGACAGCGTTGCAAATATACGCGAGACTGGCGTTTTTTGCGTCAATATCGTAGAATATGCCATGCGCGATGCCATGAACGCGACCTCGGCCACATTGGGCAAAGAGGTGGATGAATTTGCGCATGCGGGTTTGGACAAGGCCGCGTGCGAAACAATCGCCTGTGCCCGCGTCGCGTTGGCGCCGGCCGCATTAGAATGCAAAGTGACCCAGATCTTAACGCTCGAGGGGGATGAAAACTATGCCGTCTTTGGCGAAGTCGTCGGCGTGCATATGCGCGATGATTGTTTGGTGGATGGCAGATTTGACATCACAACCTATCACCCGCTGTCCCGTCTGGGCTATCGTGACTATACGATTATTCGCGATCTGTTTACCCTGTCGCGCCCCGATGATACATAGTGCTTGATTTGTGCGCCTATTATGTATAGAGCGCACATCATGAACATGATGACTTATCCCGCTCTGCGACGCCGACGTAGCCTTTAATATCAAGGGCCGTCTGGCCATGTTCATTGCGTTCGTATACGCCCCCGCTTAATCAAACATTGACTTGCCCTTTCCCTTACGGCACCAAAAGGGTTCCAACAATAAGGATCGTTCCTATGATATCGTCCGTTCTGCCGACCTATTCACGCGCCCCGATGCAATTTACCAAAGGCGAAGGCGCATGGCTTATCGAAGCGGACGGCCGCCGATTTTTAGACATGGGCGCAGGAATTGCGGTCAATGTCTTGGGTCATGCAAATCCAGTCTTGGTGCAGGCACTGACACAACAAGCACAAAACCTGTGGCATGTCTCAAACCTATACAATATCACACAGCAGCAGGCTTTGGCTGATAAACTGGTTGCGGCCACGTTTGCGGATACGGTATTTTTCACCAACTCAGGCACAGAATCTTGTGAGCTCGCCGTCAAAATGGCCCGTAAATACTGGTATGAAAAAGGCGAAAAAGAGCGGGTTGAAATTATCACCTTTGAAGGATCCTTTCATGGTCGTTCCTCGGCAGGTATTGCCGCAGCGGGTTCAGAGAAAATGATCAAGGGTTTTGGTCCAATCCTGCCCGGTTTTGTGCATCTGGCCTGGAACGATCATGACGCACTCGAAGCTGCAATTTCATCAAAGACTGCTGCTATTTTGATCGAACCCGTTCAGGGTGAAGGAGGTATTCGCCCTGTCCCGACCCAGTGTCTGCAAGGGCTGCGCGCGCTGTGTAACAAACATGGTATCTTACTGATCTTGGACGAAGTGCAATGCGGTGTTGGTCGGACCGGCAAACTGTTTGCACATGAGTGGGCCGAGATAACGCCAGATATCATGATGGTTGCTAAAGGCATCGGCGGAGGTTTTCCACTTGGTGCAGTGTTGGCAACCGAGAATGCGGCGTCCGGCATGACAGCGGGGACACATGGGTCAACATACGGCGGTAACCCGCTGGGATGCGCTGTCGGCTGTGCCGTCATGGATGCGGTCAACACGCCTGAGTTTTTAGACAACGTCATTCAAAAAGCTGCACAGTTGCGCCAAGGCATTGCAAACCTGATTTATCGCCACCCCGATGTCTTTACCGGCCAACGCGGTCTTGGGCTTATGATCGGTATCCAATGCAAGGTTAGTAACCTAGAGGTAGTAAAAGCCGCCTATGATGCCTGTTTGTTAACAGTCCCGGCAGGGGATAATGTTGTGCGCCTGCTGCCGCCTCTCAACCTCACAAACGACGATATCGCACATGCTGTCGCAAAGCTAGATCAGGCGGCTGCGACATTGAAATAGGGCTTTCATCTTTGCCCAAATACTCTGGGGAAAATGGCATCGCCATTTTGGGGGGCATAGCCCCCGCCGCCAGACCCAAAAGGAATATGTTATGAACCATTTTTTAGACATCAATAAAACATCGGCGCAGGATTTGCGGGGGATTATTGATCGTGCCCGTACAATCAAAGATGCACGAAAAGGCCAACCCAAGGGTGCACCTGACGCGGAACAGGCATTGGCAAACCATATGGTTGCGCTGATTTTTGAAAAACCGTCTACCCGCACGCGCGTGAGTTTTGATGTTGGCGTACGTCAAATGGGGGGACAAACGATGGTTTTGTCTGGAGCGGATATGCAGCTTGGGCATGGCGAAACAATTGCCGATACAGCGCGCGTATTAAGCCGTTATGTCGACCTAATCATGATCCGCACCTTCGAAGAACAAACTTTGTTGGAAATGGCTGAATATGCCACGGTCCCCGTCATCAACGGCCTGACCAACCGCACCCACCCCTGTCAAATCATGGCAGATATTATGACGTTCGAAGAACACAACGGCCCTATTGCAGGAAAAAAGGTAGTCTGGTCGGGTGACGGCAACAATGTTTTTGCGAGCTTTGCACATGCCGCCGGCCAGTTCGGGTTTGATTTGGTCTTTACAGGCCCACCAACCTTGGATCCTGAACAATGTTTTCTGGACGAAGCGCGCGCCAAAGGTGTCAGTGTCACGATCGAGCGTGATCCCATCAAGGCGGTGGACGGCGCAGACCTTGTTGTGACAGACACTTGGGTCAGTATGCACGACCCACAGTCAGCGCGTGAGCGGCGGCACAATCAATTACGCCCCTATCAAGTAAATGAACACCTAATGTCGCATGCAAAACCCGACGCCTTGTTCATGCACTGCCTGCCAGCGCATCGTGATGACGAAGCAACGTCGGCTGTGATGGATGGTCCCCATTCAGTTATTTTTGACGAAGCTGAAAATCGTTTGCACGCGCAAAAAGCCATTATGCGGTGGTGTTTGGGGGTCTAAGGCATTCGGGGCTTTGCCCCCTTCTGCTGCGCAGAATTCCCCCAGGATATTTTTGGACAAAAAATGACTGTGTCGGTTTTGTCCAGAAAAGCGATCCTCTATTTTAAAGTGAAAAACCCCGCACGACAGCGGGGTTTTCATAGTGCCAGCACCTATTATTGCTGAGATTTAAGATATTCGATGATATTTTTAATATCGTCTTCTTTCTTAAGACCAGCGAAAGACATTTTGGTACCTTTGGCAAAATCTTTTGGTTTTTCCAAAAATGCTGCCAAGTTCGCTTCGTCCCAAATCATGCCGTCTGCATACATGGCGCTGAGCGTCTTTGAATATTTGAAGTCTGCGTTTGCACCAATCGCCATTCCAACAATGCCGTTCAGAATTGGGCCGGTTTTATTTTTCGCGCCATCGCCGACTTGGTGACATGCTTTACACTTTTTAAACACTTTTTCACCCGACGCTGCCATATCCGCGTCAAACGCAGCGACGGCAAAGGGTGCGGTTTCTGGCTCAGCCGCGACCTCGACCACGGTGGTGTCTTGCGCTGGGGCCTGTTGTGTTTGTTCGGATAGCTCTGCGCCCTCCTCTTGTGGAGTGACATCGAGAACTGCGGCGCGCATTGTAATTTCAACGCTGTCTTTGCAGTTGGTCATACATGTGTCGTTGAACACAGCGTATTCTGTTTCCGCGCGGTTATCGAAAAAGAACCCATCTGCATTAGGCATTTCTACATCAAGGAAGTTTTCGTTAGACAGTTCGAAATCTTCGTCCACCAAATCATTTGAATACAGAATATATGCAACGATTGCGTAGACTTCGTCATCGGTCAAACTTTGTGCGTTGCCAAATGGCATGGAACGACGAATATAGTCATACGCGGTTGATAAGTAAGGCCAGTATGAGCCAACTGTTTTCAACGGATCATCATGATTTAGTGTGTCCATCCCGCCTGCAAGTTTGGGCCAATTGTCGACGCCCTCGGCGAAGTCGCCATGACACATTGCACAGGCTTCGGCAAAGATTTCTTCGCCGTCCAAGACATTACCGGATCCAACAGGCAGGCCGGTTCCATCGGGGCTGATGTCCAAGTCCCATGCCGCGATTTCCTCGGGCAAAGCAACGCGACCAAGGCCGAGCTTTTCCCCCGCGACAGGTGACGCCAACAAAGTGGCCACAATGACTGTATTAAGAAATTTCGACATTTTCGGCCTCTCCGTTCGATTTGACCCACCACGTTTGAATACAGTTGTTATGGTAGATCGAGTTTAGACCACGCACTTCGCGCAATTGAGTTTTGGTTGGCTGGACATAGCCTGTCTCGTCATGGGCACGCGATTGAATAAACATTTCTTCGCCTTGCCAGTCGATATCCAGATAGAACCGTGTTAACGCCATTGGCTGACCAGGCGCAGCCAGACGGGCCACTTGCCAGTTTTTACCGCCATCCAATGTGACGTCAACTTGCGTGATTGCACCGCGACCGGACCAAGCCAAACCAGTAATTACCAATGGGCCTTTGCCATGGGTAATCGGTGCTTGGGGCGACGGGCTTGTAATGACAGATTTCGCATCCATGACCCATGTATGTTTGCGCGATGAACCGTCGGCCATCGTGTCAGTATATTTCGACGTTTCTTCGCGGCTTTCGACGGGCTGTGTGGTCAATTCTATACGGCGCAACCATTTGACCCACATGTTGCCTTCCCAACCAGGAACGACCAAACGAACGGGATAACCATGTTCCTTGCGCAGCGCTTCGCCGTTTGCTTTGAATGCGACAAGCACGTCATCCAATGCTTTTTCCATCGGGATCGAGCGACCGTTTGAGGACGCGTCCGCGCCTTCAACAAAGACCCAGGTTGCTTCTGGTTTGATACCTGCTTCGTTCAGGATCGTCCGCAGAGGGACACCGATATATTCCATGTTGTGAATCATACCGTGGGTAAATTGCGCACCGTTCAATTGGGATCCGGCCCATTCCATACCTGTGTTTGCCGCACATTCGCAGAAATACACGTGGCTTTCACGCGGAAAGCGCATCAGATCGTCATAGGTAAAGACCAGTGGTGTGTCGACCAAGCCGTTGATCATCAATCGATAATCCTGTTTGGTCAGATCAATCGCGCCTGAATGGTGACGTTCGAACGCACAGCCTTGTGGCGTGATTGTACCATCCAATGCGTGGATCGGGGTAAAGTTGATCGAGCTGATGGTATCCGCCGTCAACCATTCCACATTGCGACGCACAACGTCGGATTCGTATTTGATGGGCATACCATAAGGTACGGCATCTACGCCGTCGCCTGTTGCCTGCGCCCAGATTTGTTTTTCGGTGATCATCGGATCGCCTGCTGCTGCGGCATGCGCTGCGACTGCGCCCGCACCCATTGCGGCAGCGCCAGCAAGGAACTGACGGCGTGACGCATTTTTGCCTTTGAAGCTGACTGTCATGTCAAATGGCTCCTATGTTGAAATGTTTAGATGCGCTTACGCACCAACGACCGTGACACTATTGTTTGGCTTGAGCGAAACTGTGCCTTGTTTACGGATGTAATCTTCGACAACATCCCAAATTTGTGGACCTTCGGTGCCTTCGTTGACCGACGCCCAACCAGCAACAACGTAAGTTTTCGCTGGATCAATCATTTCGCCTGTTTTCAACAGGGTCATTTCCGAAATGCGGCTGCCTTGAGGTTTTGACACATCAATGCGGTATCCCATGCCGCCGATACGAACCATGTCACCGCCCTGTTGATAATAGGGGTCTGTGTTGAACAGGTTGTCGGCCACATCTTCCAAGATTACATGGATGAATTCACCAGTCATTTCTGTGCGATACGCTTCGCCATATGTCATGGATGTGACGTTCCAAATGTCTTCGCGCGTGATGTCCTGACCCGGTAGGATGGATGGCCCCCAACGCACACCAGGTGACATGGAAATGTCGGCATCGCGTTCGGCGATCAAGGCGTCACAGATCAAATCATCCCATGTGCCGTTGAAATTGCCGCGACGGTACAACAGGCTGTCTGTGTTGCCGATGACTTCGGTCAATTTATCTGCAAAAGGCGCACGCTGTTCGTCGATCAATGCAGCAACATCCGCATCAGGTGTGATTACATCCGAGAAAATCGGGATCAGCTTGTGTTTGAACCCCATCATGCGGCCGTCACGCACATCCAAATCAACGCGGCTGACGAATTTGCCGTTTGACCCCGATGCGACGATGATTGTTTCGCCGACCAGAACGGGTTCAGGCAACGCATCATGCGTGTGACCAGACAGAATAACATCGATCCCTTGGACACGACCGGCCATTTTCTTATCAACGTCAAAGCCGTTGTGCGACAAAACGACGACCACTTCGGCACCCATGCCGCGGACTTCGTCGACCATGGCTTGCATGTTTTCGTCGCGAATACCAAAGCTGTATTCAGGGAACATCCACCGTGGGTTGGCGATTGGCATATATGGGAAGGCTTGGCCAATGACGGCAATCTTGGTGCCGCTGCGTTCGAACATTTTATAGGGAGGAAATAGTTCGGTTGGCTCGTCCCATTCGGCGTCAAAGATATTTTGTCCCAGTGCCGCAAATGGCAAATTTTCTACGATCTCTTGAACCCGTTCGGATCCCAGTGTGAATTCCCAGTGGAATGTCATCGCGTCAGGTTTTAGTGCGTTCATGACATTGACCATGTCCTGACCTTGGGTGTGGTAACAGGTATATGACCCGTGCCATGTATCCCCGCCATCCAACAACAACGCATCTGGACGTTCCGCACGGATCGAATTGATCACCGTTGCAACTCGGTCCAAGCCGCCGACACGACCATAGGTCTGTGCCATTGCTGTAAAGTCATCATAGCTTAGCGCATAGTGCGAAGGTGACCCGTCTGCGATCCCGTAAAGTTTGCGGAAATCTGCACCTGTGATGTGTGGCACCTTGCCAAACGCATCACCCACACCAATGTTAATTTCAGGTTCACGGAAATAAATCGGTTTTAGCTGTGCGTGAATATCAGTCACGTGGATCAAGGTCACATTACCAAATGCGTCAAATTGCAAAAGCTCGTCTTGGGTAAGACGTTGTTGCGCGGCCAAACGGCCCCAATTGCCAAAACCGGACGCCCCGTACAACGCCGAGGCCGCCATGCTGACTTGAAGAAAATCACGACGAGAGATCATGTTTTTGCTTTCCTTGTTGACGCATCATATGCGCATATTTGAATGGGTTAGGGAGAAGATAACCCCACACGAAACCGTGCGGGGCCAAAATTTTTAGTTGCGGACAGATGGTCCTTCGACGGACAATCCATTGCCACGTGATGCAACATATAGCTCAAGCGCGATGAACTCAGGTCCACCTGGTTTGAATGTTTCTGCACGTGTATCGCGGACACAGCCTTTGAAACGGTCATGAACCGTATTCAATTTGGTGTTTTTCAAACGATATGCTGGGAAACCGTTGATTTGACCTTGTGACAAGTGGTCCGCACGGATCATATTGCCGTAATTGTCTTCGTGACAATTTGCGCATGACAGCTCAAGCTGACCTGTACGTGTGTAATACAGTTCTTTGCCTTGTTCCCACGTCGCGGCCGCTGGACCGTCGATCGCGACATTGACAGGCATACCACGTGATTGAACAGAGATCAGAGCCTCCATCGCGGCCATATCACCAGATGTATAGCCATATTTCTCGGCACCCATTTGGTTTTCGCGACAATCATTGATTTGCATTGCCAAAGTCCGGACTTCGCCGGCTTTCTCGTTCCATTTTGGATAAACCGCGCGGATGCCAACCATGCTTTCTTCTACGTCACCATGACAAGACGCGCAGGATTTGCCTTTTTCACCTTCAACGGTGTTCCACGCTTCCAGCGCACCATCAACCGCTGCCATTGCAGGGTTATCAAAGTCATCCGCTTGCATGGCTTGCGTTCCTTCAGACCGGAAACGCCAGCCAGACATGATTTCATCCAACGTATCGGAAAGATGCGCTGGTGCTGCTGTCTTGGTCACAATTTCGATTTCGCCGTTGATGACCAACTCTGCGTCCTCGTCTGCGATTGCAGTGGTCGCCAACAAAGCTGCTGTGATCGCTGTAATTGCTTTCAATTTCATAACTGTTTTCCTCCCAGAAAGGTGGCCCTACCGCCAAGCAAGGCCACTTATTTCAGGCAAACGACCTTAGCCGATTGCCACGTTTTTTGTGTCCGTATAGACAGAACCGTCATCATCATACCAAGTGAATTTGAATTCACCCGCTTCTGGGACAGTCGCATCGAACTGGAAGTATGGGTTTGTAGAAATGGCCGCTTCCATCGCGACGTCAATCACTGACTTACCGTTGAATTCAGCGGTAAAGCGATTAATGATTGAGCGAGGAATTTTATTACCATTGCTGTCTTTGCGCTGACCAGATTCCATATTGTGGCTGATCAAGCATTTGATTGTTACGACTTCACCCGCAGCTGCCTTTTTCGGAGCTTTTACGCGTGGTTTTACACCGTCTGCCATATTAATTTACTCCTTCTAACCTTAGCCGCCGCAGCCGCCGATTGTAACTTTGACTGTTTTGGTCGCACGCGCGAATGAACCGTCAGCCATTTTCGCGATTGCGATAACGTCTTGTGTGCCGGCCAAACGAATACGTGTTGACGCAGATTGTGCGCCCGCCAATTCGCCAAAATTATAGGTTGCAACACCAGGTGTTGGGTTACCGGCTGCCAACAGCATGACTGCGGTTGCGCCAGGTGCTGAAACGTCGATTGGAACTGTGTTACCGTTTTCGGCAATTTCTGGTGCGCCCAGATCAATGCCACCATCTGTGACTGCTGCGCCGCCTGTAAAGGCTGCGATCGCATCATCTGCCGCCGCATTCACGCGGAACGGTAAAACGGTCAGGGCTACGGCCCCAAGCCCAAGCGCCAATGTATCGCGTCTTGAGAAATCCATTATGCTCTCCTTAGTTAACAAAGCGATTAATCTTTCAAAGTCGAAAGAAACGCCACTACGTCTTCGATTTCTTGTGCGCTTAGCAACGGAGACAGCGGACCAGTTGGCGCCTTACCGGTGTAAGCATCACCCGGACGAATGAAACCATCTACTTTGTAGTAGGCTGGCATAATCGTACCTTCGAAAGTTTTCTTTGAATTGGCCAAAATGCCGCGCAGCTCTGCAACGGACCAGCGATCACCTACGCCGTCCAGAACTGGACCCACTTCGCCATGGAACAATGTATCGGCCCACGCTTCGGATGAATGGCATGCCACACAGTTCCCGCGTTTTTTGGATACGATCACGTCCTTGCCGTTTGCGGGATCCCCTGCAACACCTGTCAAAGATTGTTCTACGGCACCTGCGTCGTCAAACTGAACGTCTGCAGGGGCTGTTTCCGCGAACGCGGCACTGCATAGTGCGACGCTTGCGACAAATGATAGAGTTGTTAGCCTCATAATTCCTCCCATGGCTACCTAAAGTCGGCTACGATAGCTGTTGTATACCGTAGGCTACGAAGCCCACTTAACGCAACAACAAATTCGCAAAAATGAATAAATAGATACATTTTTTTAATTAGCCGCTCTGCGCTCTTCGATCCGACGGGCATGATATCTCTGAAAATCTTCACCATCTTCAATAAGATACCGCTCTTCTTTTACCCAAGTGAACATGTCCAATGTGGTGGATGGACCAAAGGCGCCAGGCATGACAGCGACCGCCGCTTGGGGGGCAGATAGCCCTTCTTCGACCTCTTGAGGCATGAACATGATCGTCGGCGTGAATAGAATCCCCCACTTGCGCGCCAGCTTACTTTGGGGGCGTTCATCGCCATCAAAATCAACCGCAGTGGTATCGCCATGCAGGTTCAACTGGACCACAAAAAAGTTCTCTTCGATATAATCTGATATCTCGGGCCGCACGAAAACCTCTTCGTGCATTTTCTTGCAATAGATGCACCCACGCTGTTCAAAAAACAGCACAAGCCGTTTGCCTTCGGCGTTTGCTTCGGCCAAATCTTCACGAAGATCTTTGAACGTATCGCGAAGCCAAGGCTGATTGTGCAGACCATCATCGCCAATGTCAACGGCCCACCCAAGGGTTGCGCTGAACGCCAAGGAAATAACAAAGCTTAGTAATTTTTTCATCTTGCTTGCTCCAAGCTAAATGTTTGTAAACACAGGAAACGTTTCTATCATCCAATTTGCAATTTCATTGACAGAATTGGTCAAAAGCAAAATTGCAAAAATGATCATAAGACCACCCATAAGTTTTTCCACCATGCCAAGGTGACGGCGAAACCGCGCGGCAAACCGTAAAAACGGTTTAATAAAAAAGGCAGCAACCACAAAGGGCAGCGTAAGGCCAATACCAAAGATGAACAACAACCCAACTCCGCGCAGGGCGGTATCTTCGAACGAGGCGGTCATGATCACAGCGGTTAGAACCCCACCTACGCAGGGTGTCCAGCCCGCGGCGAACGCAAGCCCGACGATGTAGGACCCAAGCACAGACATATTGTTCGTGTCGCCGGCGGACACTTGGAATTGACGATTGAGAAAGCCAATTCTTATGACGCCTAAAAAATGTAGACCGATCAGCAGAATAATTGCGGCGGCAGCGTATCTGAATTCATCTTGGTACACTCTAAACGCTTGCGATACCGAAAACGCAGCCGCGCCAAGCAAAACAAACACTGTGATGATCCCTACCGAAAACATGACCGATGACAGTACAGCTGTGCGCCGAATCCCGTCGGGCAATGCGCCATCGTCACCCAAGACAGCCATACCCGTTCCCGCCATGTAGCTTAGGTAAAACGGAACAATTGGCAAAATACAGGGCGAAAAGAAAACGATAAGCC
>Ga0181601_10001815_pt1 | contig 18392 bp, 16 predicted proteins | sample 041ome_8_FD_133020 | JGI IMG/M metagenome (GOLD analysis project Ga0181601, IMG submission 133020) | Coastal salt marsh microbial communities from the Groves Creek Marsh, Skidaway Island, Georgia - 041407BS metaG (megahit assembly) | ecosystem: Environmental > Aquatic > Marine > Intertidal zone...
ATGTTGCTGGCACCGCCTTCGGCGCAGGGTGCAAGATTTTTTACATAAGCGATTAGACTTTGGCGATCCGCAAATTCGCGCTGCAAAATTTCCATTAAACCCTCTTACTCTTTACCAACGCGTTCTCGCCATAAAATGGTTAAGCCAGACACAATGATCAAGATCACACCAGGGAACAATTTGTCGACCGGAAATTCGCCGAAGATGAACCAACCAAATGCAAAGGCCGTCAGAATGCCAAAATAGCTAAACGGCGCAAGCACAGACGCGGGGGCGTTGCGGAATGCGTACATCAAAAAGACCACACCAAAGCCGCCAAAAAGTGACATGCTTAGGATAAGACCAGCATCCACGATGCTCTGAATGGGTGAAAAGTCAGTGGTCCAAGAGGCAAGCACAATCGCCCCCACCGCAGCAGCGGTTGCCGAGTATAAATACAAGATCGCGCTTGAAATCGATCTATCAAAACTACGCAGTGTTACCATTGACGCAGCATAGCAAAATGCCGCCCCCATCGGAAATACTGACGTCCATGTGAACACGTCTGTCCCGGGCCTAACGATCCAAATCGCTCCGATAAACCCAATGATCACCGCTAGCCATCGCCATTTACCAACCTTTTCGCCATAAAAGACGATCACCAAAAGAACGACAAAAATCGCGTTTGTTTGTCCCAGTGCCGAGACAGTCGCCAGTTCTAAATTCGCAAGCGCGGTGTAAAATAACAGCTGCGCGACGGCCACAAATAAACCGCGTGAAAACGCGAGCTTCCATTGGTCGATCCTATAATCGCGCCAACGAAAGCTAAGTTCACGCGTATAAGCCAGCAAAAGGACCGATGGCAAAACACCGAAGACGTTTCGATACACCGAAAGCTCTTGTGGGGAATAGCGTGTTGATAAAAGGCGAACATGCACGCTCATGACATCAAAGCAGACATATGCCAAAAGGCAAACAAGAATTGCGCGGATGTTCGGTGACATGAAACCTCAGGGCCTGGGTGTTGGGGTACACTCTGCTGCTTGATCTGGTCTGTCAAGCCCAACGACGGATGTGGCGCAATATGAAACCCGCGGTCAGGCGATCAAATAGGCGCGCATTGCCTGATAAATAACAGCTGTCGCAACGTTGGAAAGGTTAAGGGATTTAACTTTATCGTTGCGCATGGGTACATTGAATATACACTCGTTATGGGCGTCCAGGACATATTGCGGCAATCCCGTCGATTCACGGCCAAACACCAGATAGGCGTCGGGCACATAGTCAGGTTCATAAAAACTCTGCGCACCGTGCTCTTCGAAAAGATAGAGCTGATCCTCACGCGGTGCCCGTGCTGCGATAAATTCCTGCCAGCTGTCATATTCTGTCAGCTGAACAAATTGCCAATACCGTGTCCCCGCTCGTTGAACAGTTTTGGCGTCGATGTTAAAGCCATAGGGCTTGATCAAGATCAATTCTATATCCAGCGCAACACAGGTTCGCCCGATAGATCCCGCATTATGCGGAATTTCAGGTTCGACAAGAACGATCTTCATCCGTGCATCAGTCATCAAGCATTCCGTTTTTGTACAAATTCCAGATACGGCAATTCCTTTAGAAACCCAAGACGATATATTCCGTGACGTCAGTGAAAGATTTTTTTGATCAAATCCATCGGCTGTGCCAAGATCATAAGAGATAATCGGAGCTAACGATGAGCAAAAAAATCGACCTAGATGACGCGTATAACATCCAAACACCAGCGGATAACGTAAAACTCTATGCGAAATGGGCGGACAGCTATGATGTCGATTTTGCCAAATCAACTGATTATATATTGCCGCAACAGGTGGCGCAGGTGGTTCATGATTTCAGCGCGACAGGTACGGTTTTGGATGTGGGGGCTGGCACTGGGTTATTGGGGCAGGCGCTTTGCAAACTTGGATCTTACGATATCGACGCCACAGATATTTCCCCCGAAATGTTGCAAACCGCCCAGCGCAAAAATATTTATCGACGCTTATTTATAAGTGATGTTACCAAAGGCATGGGCGTTGGAAACAAAACTTATGATGTCACTGCAAGTTCGGGCACCTTTACACATGGACATGTGGGGCCCGAGGCCATCGCAGAATTGTTGCGGGTGACAAAGGACGGTGGCACAGTTGTGATATCCGTCAATACTGCCTTTTGGCATAAAAATGGGTTCGAGGCTGTGATAAACGAAATTTCGCCTCATGTACGATCGATCGAGATACGGCCTGTTGCGATCTATGGTGCCGCAGCCACAGGTGCCCATGCAAGAGACGAAGCCTTTATCGTCATTATCCAAACCTAGAAAAACAGAACAGAGGTGCAGCAATGACAACCATAGGCGAACGATTGATCGATGCACTCACGGCGCGCGATGTCGAGGTGATCTTTGGTATTCCTGGCGTTCATACCATCGAACTTTACCGTGGATTGGCGCAATCACGGATCCGACTTGTGACCCCGCGCCATGAACAGGGGGCTGGCTTTATGGCTGATGGCTATGCGCGAGTGAGTGGAAAACCTGGTGTTTCGTTGGTGATCACCGGACCTGGTTTGACCAATACACTGACGCCGATGGCGCAATCACGGGCGGATTCAATTTCAACCTTGACCATATCAGGCGTCAATGCGTCGCCGAGCTTGGGCAAGGGTTTGGGGTTTTTGCATGAACTTCCCAATCAACATCAACTGGTGCAATCTGTGGCATTAACGTCGGCTCATGTTGTCAATATCTCTGATCTTGATGCCGCCTTGGACAGCGTCTTTGCGCCGTTTTCCAAGGGCAGGCCGGGGCCCACACATTTGCAAATTCCTCTCGATGTTGCTGGCCAAGATGCGTGCAAACTGTCACCGCCTAAATCACCCATGCGACCGATTGCTCGTTCACAAGATATTGCTGATACAGCGGCGCGTCTGACGCAGGCTGATCGTGTGGTGATCTTGGCGGGGGGCGGCGCAAAAGCCGCGGCAAACGAAATTCAAATACTGGCCGAGATGTTGGACGCGCCTGTCGTTTTAACCGTAAACGGCCGCGGTATAATGCATAAACACGCGCTGTGTGTACCAGCCAGCCCAAGCTTGCAAAGCGTGCGTGCCCTGATCAATCAGGCGGATATTGTGTTGGCATTGGGCACTGAATTGGGACCAACGGATTACGATATGTATAGCACGGGCGATATGCCCCGTCGCGATCATATGATCCGTGTTGATATCTGTGACAGACAGCTGTCGCGCCATCCCGTAGCACAGGCCGTACATGCAGCAGTTCATCCTTTTGTCTGTGATCTTATCATGCAACTTGGCGGATCAAAGGACCGGCGCGATGGGCGCGCGCGCGCTGAAAGCACCCGCCAAGCGGCATGGGACGAAATTGGGGCATCCTATCGCAATTATGTTGAAATTTTGAACGCGATGCGCGACGCAGTGCCTAATGCGCTGTTCGTGGGGGATTCAACGCAGGCCATTTATGCAGGAAATCTATATTACGATCATGATCGCGTATCTGGATGGTTCAATGCCGCCACTGGGTATGGGGCATTAGGATACGCCATTCCCGCCAGTATCGGCGCTGCGGTTGCTGCACCGGACGCGCGTGTCCTATGTTTGATCGGTGACGGTGGCGCACAGTTTAGTTTGCCCGAAATCATGACCGCTGTTGACGAAGAGGTGCCGATCGTCTTTGTGATTTGGAACAATCGTGGTTATGGTGAAATCGCCACATCCATGATTGCTGATGGTGTCACGCCGGTTGGCTGTGATCCGACACCGCCATCCTTTGATCATACGGCTGCTTCGTTTGGTATGGCCTATCAATGTTGTGATGCAACTGCGCAAGCGGTTGTTGACGCGCTGAAGCGTTTGCCAACAGATCGCCCAGCCATGCTAGAAATTTCAATCCCGTCCATGCCCATTCTGTAAAGGTTCATCATGTCACATCCTTCAATCACATTTGCTCATGCGATTACACGACAACCCGCCAAAAGCATTGTTGACGGCTTGCGTGCCGTTGACGTCGGCGCGCCCGATTTCGATGGAATGATGCGGGCCCATGATGCCTATGTTGCTGCGTTGCGCAGCACGGGCGCGGATGTGCGTGTCCTTGGTCCACTTGAGGCGTTTCCTGATGCGCAGTTTGTCGAAGATACGGCCTTGTGCTTGCCTCAGGGGGCGATCCTGATGCATCCTGGTGCGCCGTCTCGTGTGGGTGAGGTGCAAGAAATGGCACCACATTTGGCTAATATTTACACGGACATGCGATCCATTACCGGTGGTGGTCGCATCGAGGGCGGCGATATCTTGGTCACAGGCCGCGAAATTCTGGTGGGTCTTTCGGATCGGACAAACACCGCGGGCGTGGCCGAGTTGGAACAGATTGCCAACGAATGGGGCCATAGGGTGCGCACTGTTATCACGCCACCAGGTGTGCTGCATTTCAAAACGGATTGTTCACTGATGGACCCGGAGACAATTTTATCTACGCAGCAACTTGATGCGTCAGGGTGTTTTGACGGATACCGTGTCCTGCATGTGCCTCGGGGAGAAGAGGCGGCCGCAAATGCCATTCGCTTTAATGATCTGGTTATCATGGCAGACGGATTTCCCCGAACCGCAGAAATGCTTGATCGTGAGGGATTTAACGTGGTGCAAATCGATAATACGGATTGTGCCAAATTGGATGGTGGCATGTCATGCCTATCCCTGCGCTTTTAACCAAGGCGTTCTGAAAGCGCATCGCGCAGGCGCATGTATCGATAGGTGCTTTCGGCGGCCAATGCCCCAATGCGCCCAAAAACTCTAAGCCGCGGGATATTTGCAAAGGCTTGCACGGCTTGATGATCCCCTAAAATATGGGCGGCCAATGCTTGTGCCGCGGCTGGTGCTGTGTTCATACCGTGGCCGCCAAATCCCGAAAGGATGTACCGGTTTTGCCCTATTTCGCCAACAAAAGGCAGGTAATGACGGGCATAAGCCATATTTCCAGCCCAAGCAAAATCAATACCCGCCTGTCTAGATTGCATCTGGGCGACCATCTCGGGATAGATTGTGCCCATGTCCCGCAGAACCATATGGCGAATGCTATCTGTGTCCAAGGTTCCAAAAGCTGTGATCGCCATACCCCATAGCAGCCGCCCGTCTGGCAAGCGACGGTAATAGTTTCCAGCCCGCCGTGTGTCGGCAATGGCCCAGTGACACTTGATATGTCTGTCCAAAATCTCGGGCATAGGATCTGTGACGCCAATATAGGTGCGGATGGGTAATAAATGTCGGCGCGAAAACGGGGTTTCATTGCCCATATACCCGCCTGTCGCCGTGATCACGCGCTGGGCTTTGATTGTCGCTTTACCACCCGCTACTCTGGCATCAAATCCATGCGCCGTTTTGGATACGCCTATAACAGGTGTGTTTTCTATGATTTCACCCCCTGCATCCATCACGTCTTGTGCCAGCAATCGCATGAAATTAAGCGGGTGGAAATGAACGGCAGATGGGCTGTAGACCGCAGATTTATAGCGCCGTGCCGTCAAGATTTTACGCAGATCGGGGATGGTGATCACCTGATCTTGTCCCGCTGGTTGCAATGCCGTACAGCTTAAGGACAGGATCAGTTCGCCCTGCATCATCGCGCAGGGCGCATAGTGCGGCATTTGCATCCGCGTTTTCATCCAATCCAGACCCTGCTGGGCGAGGGCCTCAAGCGTTTGGGCGTTTTCTGCACCGACCTGTTTGGTGATTTGTGCATGATCTGCAGCCCAGCCTGCAGAACAAAATCCGCCATTGCGACCAGACGCCCCTGATCCGATGTGATCTGTTTCCAGAACAATCACGCGGGCCCCACCATGCGCAAGCGTCAGTGCACCGACCAACCCCGCAAGCCCCGCACCGATGATTGCGACATCATATACACCCCCGTTGATCGATGTAATCGGTTGGGTGGTCGGGGGCGTAATCGCCGTCGCGTCATACCATGTACGCGCACGCAATGCGGTCAATGGGATTTACCTTTGTTTATCATCGTATCCAACGACTTGATGCCAGAGGCAGCAAGCATTGTCAAAAGCACATAGATCAAAGCGGCGGAATTGAACGGTTCAAATGCCAAAAAGCTTTGTGCCTGAAATTCACGCATACGTTGGGTTAGATCGCGCACGGAAAGGATGGACACCAAGGACGTATCTTTGAGCATTGCGATGAACTCGTTGCCCAAAGCAGGTAGGACGATCGCAATTGCTTGCGGAATGATAATGAACCGCGCGATATGCCATTCTTTGATGCCCAATGAACGGGCGGCCTCGATCTGTCCTTTGGGCACGGCTTCTATACCTGCACGGAAAATTTCGGCCATATAGGCGGAGTACCCAATAGCAATCGCGATGATCCCGCGTGTCATCATTTCAAGGTCTATATAGCCTACCGAAGCGCTTTTGAGTGCGCCTGACAAAGGAAGGCCCACATAAAGAATGATCACCAACATTGGAATGCCGCGAATGGTATCGACAAAGAAATCCGAGAATACCACCAATGGGTGCGCCCCGATCAGTCGACCTATGCCAGCCAAAATCAACAAGAGCGCACCAACAACGATGCATACAATCCCTATTGTTTTGGTCACCACAGGCAGAAAGTCCGTTTCCCAAATTATTGGAAAATCACCGACAGCGTTTTTTGGTAAAAGTGCGGCAGATATACTACCCTTGTTCAAGAGCGCGATTGCGTCATCCAAGGTTGCAAGTGATCGAATTTTATAGGGGCTGTCCGGTCGCGTCGTTTGAAAGTCGCCATAACGAATTGTGTCTGCGACGCCTTGCGGCGTGCCAGAAATAATGCCAATGCGTCCGTCCAAGTCTCCAACAAGCGCGACACTTTCATTCGGGCGGGAAAATTGCCATAGCGACAGTGCGACCAGCATTATACCAAGGATACTAAAAGCGACATCAGCGCGTTTTGATGGTTTAAGTCGCGACAGCATGGCCCACACCATTCCAAGAACCGCCGCCCCTAAATAGGCAAATACTGCTGCCCGTAATGTCACCATGAGGCCAACGGCAAACCCAGCATGTGCCAGCATCACGATATAAAACCCAAAGCCGAAATTCACGGCCAAGATGACATACCAAGACAGACGGCCAAAACCTGTCGCATGTAGCCTGAAAGGCGCGAGCGCCCATAAAAAGCTAACAACTGAAAACGCGACAATGCCGTTCAATAGCGCATGCGCATTGATCAACATTTGCGCTTGGAAGGCCTCTTCAAGGACAAAGGCTCCGTTCACGACAACGACGTGTTCTGAACTGCGTGGGTCCAGTTCGTTGACGACCACCGACACAAGGTAGACGTCCATTTGTGGTATATACGCGATAACGCCCGCAACGACTATTTGCAGAGCAAACCAGATCGCAGCTGAGCGTCTGTCTATCGCTATTGCAGATGCATCTTCGTCAGGGCGTAAGGTGCGCAAAATACGCCATGACGCGATGCCGCCGATGATCCAAACGACCGCACAAATCAAGAATAGCCCAAGCAAAGTCCACGCGTTTTCTTCGATCCCCAAGACAGCTTTAAGTGCGGGTCCATAATTTCGGGATGTCGCAATCAGCCAGATAATCACGGGGGCAGAGATCAGAAAGACAAGGTTCGAGGACCGAATGCCGCGCAACCAATTAACAAGGGCATTCATGGGCGATTGTCCTTTATTGAAATTAAAATAATCCTGGTCTGCAACGTCAGACCAGGATCGATCATGTTAGGTGATTATTTGGGCCACCATTTAACAGTCAGCTTGTTCAATGTGCCGTCTTCTTTGATCATGGCAAGGCCTTCGTTAAAGGCGTCTTGTAGGCCATCACCCTCTTGGAACACCAAGCCCAGCGGGTCTGATGAAAGACCTGTAATCGCCACAGTCAATTCACCAGCAAATTCTTGTTCATAAGCCGCAGCTGATGTTGAATCGATGATCACGCCATCGACATCACCATTTTGAAGCGCAACGACAGCATTGTTGAACGCATCAAACAGCGCAAGGTTATCACGGCCAACCAGCTCTTCTCCCAGCGTGGCGTTCGTGGTGCCGGTTTGGGATGCAAGCTTCATATTGCCGTTTTTGAATTCGTCAATTGTCGCACCTTGATCCGAGACGCGCATCAAAACGCCTTGTTCCACAATGATGTACGGGTCGGAGAAATCGACAATTTTGTCGCGTTCTTCGGTGATTGTCACACCCGAAACTACCATGTCAAATTCGCCCTGCGCCAATGCACCGAATATACCATCCCATGCGGTTGTCACCCAGTTAGGCTGACAATTGATGCGTTCACAAATTGCGCCCACAACATCCACGTCAAAGCCAACCACTTGGCCTGAGTCATCGATAAATTCATGGGGAGGATAAGTGGTGTCAGAACCGATGTTCAACACGCGCCCCCCAAGATCGGCAGCATAGACAGGCATTGCTAGACCCGTTGCGACGACCGCTCCTAAAATTTTATTTAACATTCATATCTCCCTGTTATGACCGCGTCTGCGCGGCTTATTTAGTGGCTTTGATGTTAGTCCTCTTAATGCATGGGTCAAGGAATATGTTTGTTTTGATCAAATTAAACCGATTACGTTTGATGCTATTGCGAAAACCGGTGGGGTGAGAGTGCGGCGATGTGTGATTGGTCAATAGCGGGCTGATTGCCCAGAATGATATCTGCTGCAAGTTCGGACATCGCTGGGCTGGTTTGAACACCATAGCCGCCTTGCCCGACCAGCCAAAAGAAACCATCTGAATTGGCGTCAAAGCCAACCGCTGGCGTGCGGTCAGGTAAAAACGTTCGTAATCCTGCCCAACTGTGAGAAGGCCGTGCGATGGGTGCGGTTGTCGCCTGTTCAAAACGCCAAAGTCCCTCGGCCAATGTCATATCGTCAGGGAATACGTCTTGGGCTTGGACCGGGTCTTCGTCGGCTGGCGAAATCATCAGCTTTCCGCCCATAGGTTTTGCGTACCATTGTTCGGTGATCGATCCGAACAAAGGCCAGTTTCCACACGGCAAATGGTTGGGCAACGACATAAGCACAGCGCTGCGGCGCAAGGGCCGCAAACCAAGGGGCGTCACGCCTGCAATCTCTGCGATATGGTCCCCCCATGCGCCGGCCGCATTGATAACGATTTTTGCCTGATAGGTCCCATTCGTCGTTTCAATCGTCCAAAAGCAACCGTCGTGACGCATCTGTTGCACTGTGGCGTTTGTTATAATGTCGGCACCATTCGATCGTGCATGACGGGCATACCCCGCAAGTAAAAGGTCAACGTCGATGTCCTGCGCCTTTGGTTCATAAACGGCAGCACAAAACATATCGGTTTTTAGGATCGGGACCAGGTCGTGCGCCTGTCTAGGTGAGAGGCGCTCCAACCCGTCGCTGTCTTGAAAATAGTCTTCGAAAACGTCTAGTTCGTCGGGCTGGGCGATCAAAAGCTCGCCTCTTGGGGTCAGGATTGGGGCATCAACAGGAAGCGCGGGTACACTGAGCGGCGCTTCAGAGCGCGCATTCAGCGCGCGCAGGGTCGCATTGCCATAATTTTTGATATAGATCGCGGCGGATCGACCCGTTGCATGATAACCAATTGATTTTTCCGCTTCTAAAACGACAACTTTGGCGGCGTCGGACAATGCTGATGCCGCAGATATACCGGCAATCCCACCGCCGATCACTATTATGTCAGACGTGGGCATTTATTCATCCTTGTTCGCCTGAACGCTTATCCGCCGGTATGGCTCATGTGGCGGGTCATTTGCCCGCCAATTTCTTGACGCGAATAATCAAAGTCATGCCCTTTTGGCTTTAACGAAATTGCTGCGCGAATGGCGTTTTCTAGCGCAACATCGTTTTCGGGGAAATCACGCAAGGGCTGGCGCAGATCGGCCATATCCTCTTGACCTAGGCACATGTACAATTCACCCGTACAGGTCAGGCGTACGCGATTACAGCTTTCACAGAAGTTGTGGCTTAGCGGGGTGATAAAACCGATTTTTTGGCCGGTTTCTTCCAATCGGACATAGCGCGCAGGGCCCCCTGTGCGTTCTGTTAAATCGGTTACACAGTAATTTTGCGACAACTGTGCGCGGACATCGTCCAATGACCAATATTGGCCAATCCGATCTTCGCCCCCCAAATCCCCCATGGGCATCACTTCAATCCATGTTAGATCCATGTCACGAGATGCGCACCATTCGGTCAGGGTGAACAATTCATCTTCGTTAAAGCCTTTCAATGCGACCGCGTTGATCTTGATCCGCAAACCTGCACGTTGGGCGGCGTCAATACCACGGATCACCTGGGGCAGGCGGCCCCAGCGCGTGACGCGCGCGAATTTATCGTCGTCCAACGTATCCAAGGACACGTTGATACGGCGCACGCCCGACGCAAACAAGTCATGTGCAAACCGTTCCAGTTGCGATCCGTTTGTGGTCAGCGTCAGTTCCCGCAGCACTCCTGTCTCAAGATGTCGACTCATGCCTTGGAAAAACCGCATAATGTCCCGACGCACAAGCGGTTCCCCGCCGGTGATCCGCAGCTTTTGAACGCCTAACTCAACAAACTTGGAACACAGGCGATCCAGCTCTTCGAGTGTCAAAAGTTCTTTCTTTGGAAGGAATTGCATGTTTTCTGCCATGCAATATACACAGCGAAAGTCACATCGATCTGTGACCGAAACGCGCAAGTAGGTGATCGCGCGTGCAAAGGGATCTATCAAAGGTGCGTTCATACGGGTAAGCTAGGTTGGATTGCCTGCGGGTGCAAGCCTAGCTTAGGCCAAAAAAATGTAAATATACGACGCTGGGGTGCAATTTTGAAAAAGCATTTTTTTATTCCGAGTTTAATGACGCTTAGTCTGGTTTTTGGATGCGTCAAACCGCCAATAGACACCGGACCCACCGAGGTCGCGCCAGCGGTGGTCCCGAAAGTGATCCAAAATACAGGGGCCCCTGTCAAAGCCGCGGCTTTGGATGTTGCAACCGAAAAGGAACGCAGCATAGCAGTTCAGTCCGTGGCAAAATCAGAGCTTAAGCTGTTAGGCGATGCCATCGCAACCTTGGGTAATCCCGCCGAGACTGGATTTTGGGCAAAGACTTCGCTGGTCAAAGTGCAGACGCAAGGCCGGATAATATTCGTAACTGCAGGGACGTCGGTGAATGTGACGCTTTATCCTCGTGACGGTGAAGAGACAGGCGTAGAAGTATCTTTGTCTGCCTTGCGTACGTTAAAGGCACCTTTGGCGGGCTTGAACACGGTGCAAATTTATTCGGCGCCCTGATGTGCCAAATGGCGTGCTGCCTCTTTGCGGGCAAAGGGTTTTAGGGCGTGGCCATGTGCAGATAAAAATGCACCGCTTCGGTCCGGGTCATGCCGTGATAGGTCACGCACCCACCAAGCGATTGCCTTCTGGATAAACCAGTCGTGGTCAAGGCTTAATTCGGCGGCCCATCTCAATACGCGATCACGGGTTGCAAGATCATTTGGTTTAGGAAAATTCTGTTTTGTCCAAGGTAGGGTGATCACAAACGCCGCGCGCCGCGTCCACATATGGTCAGAGGTGATCCATGCTTCGACGCTATCAATGCGCGCGGGATCCGCGATGAGCCGACGTTGCCCCGCCATGCACGCATGATCGGCAATGGCCCAGCTATCGAAATCAGATGTCCATGATTGCAACAGTTCCCAAACAGGTTCATCGTTTTTGATCCGCGCTTGGGTCAATAGTTTCGCCGCACTAAGACGGGCTTCGAAAATATTTGTGTCCCACAAATCATGGGCCAATTGAATCCTTTGGTTCAGATTTAAATCTTGGCGCCAGGTTTTCGTCAGATCGTTAATGATTGGGTTAGGAACGCCCAAATAGGGGCGATCTGCCTTGTGATAGCTTGCCATTCCTACGGCACGACCGTCTTGGACATGATCGTTCAGGATGGTCAAAGCATCTTTGGCGGTCAGCGGGGTGGACATGATCTATTGTTATTCCACTGTTACAGATTTTGCCAAGTTACGCGGTTGATCAACATCCGTGCCTTTTGCCAAGGCGGTGTAATAGGCCAACAGTTGAGCGGGCAGTGCATATAGAATGGGGTTCAAAACCTCGTGGCAATCGGGCATTTCTATGCTGCGCCATATGTCGGGACCTGCAGTTTTGATGCCGTCTTTGTTTGACAAAAGAACCACTTTGCCTTTGCGCGCCATGACCTCTTGGACATTGGAAATTGTCTTGTCATACAGGCTATCTTTTGGGGCCATAACGACAACTGGCACCTGGTCGTCGATCAACGCAATGGGCCCATGTTTCAGTTCACCTGATGCATAAGCTTCGGCGTGTATATAGCTGATTTCTTTTAATTTTAATGCACCCTCTAGGGCAAGTGGGTACATCGCGCCACGGCCTAAAAACAAAATGTTACGTGCTGTGGACAATTTACGCGCCACGTTTTCGAATTTGTGTTTTTGATCCAATATCTGGTTGATCAAGGCAGGTAGATTGCGCAGGTTTGCATGTATTTGTGCCAAAGCATCGGCGCCTATTGTCCCCCGCTGACGCGCAGCGGTTAGAACCATTGATAACAGGACGGTCAATTGACAGGTGAACGCTTTGGTCGATGCCACACCAATTTCTGGGCCCGCCAAAATGGGCAAGGCCAAATCACTTTCGCGGGCAATTGAACTTTCACTGACGTTGGCGACCGATACGATCTTGTCCACCTTTCCAGCGCAATAACGCAATGCTGCCAAAGTATCAGCGGTTTCACCCGATTGGCTGACAAAGACAGCAAGTGTTTTTGGTGCAATTGGGGGTTCGCGATACCGAAATTCAGAAGCCACATCGATTTCAACAGGAATGCGCGCCAGCTGTTCAAACCAATATTTTGCGACATAACAGGCATAGGAGGCGGTGCCACAGGCCACCATGACAATGCGATCTATTTGTGTGAAATCGACGTCACCCGATTGCCCCAACGCTGCGACCGTATCAGAGCCGAAATAATGGGTTGTTGCCTTGGCAATTACGCTGGGTTGTTCATGGATTTCTTTCTCCATGAAATGTTGATAGCCGTCTTTGTCATAGCGATTGGCATCCCCGCGGATCGTGCGAATTTCGCGATTTGCGAGGGCACCGTTGTGATCCCAAATGGCGACCGACGTGCGGGTTAGCACGGCAAAATCGCCTTCTTCTAGATAAGACAGACGATTGGTCATTGGGGCCAAGGCAATGGCATCTGATCCGACGAACATTTCACCCTCGCCATAGCCTATGGCCAAAGGGCTGCCCTTGCGCGCGACGATCATCAAATCGTCTTGGCCGCTAAACAGAAAACATAGTGCATATGCGCCCTCAAGACGTGCAATGGTTACACGCGCGGCATCAACCGGTTCCATCCCTTGGGACAGGTGGTGTTGGGTTAACATAGCGACCGTTTCCGTGTCGGTGTCGGTTTGTGGTAAAATTCCAACTTTGGCCAATTCTTCGCGCAATTCACGGAAATTTTCGATGATACCGTTGTGGACGACTGCGACGGATCCGATGACATGCGGGTGGGCGTTGCCAACATTGGGAACGCCATGGGTTGCCCATCGGGTGTGACCTATACCTGATTTACCGACCAATGGGTCATGCACCAAAACATCGGATAATTCGACCAGCTTGCCAACCGCACGACGACGGTCCAAAACACCGTTGTTCAGTGTTGCAATGCCTGCACTGTCATATCCACGGTATTCCAATCGTTTCAGCGCATCAACCAGAATGGGTGCAACTTCGTGATTGCCCAAAACACCAACAATACCGCACATTATTTTTTCTCCGAATTTTGCTTTTCTTTGCGCATTTTCAACATGTCAAACAATTTCACCGCCAAGCCTGTTTTGTTGACCTGTTCTGCACGCGCGATCGCAAGGTCGCTGGCGGGGACATCTTTGGTGATCACCGACCCACTGGCCGTCATTGAATGATCGCCCAAGGTTACAGGCGCCACCAGCATGGTGTTTGAGCCAACAAAAACATTGTCCCCAATCGTAGTGCGATGTTTGAAGACGCCGTCATAGTTGCAGGTGATCGTACCGGCCCCGATGTTTGACCCTTTGCCGATTTCCGCATCGCCGATATAGGACAGGTGATTGACTTTGGATCCCTCTCCGATCAGGGCGTTTTTGACTTCGACAAAGTTGCCGATCTTGACCCCTTCGGATAACTCGGCACCCGGGCGTAGACGTGCATAGGGGCCCACAACCGCGTCGCGCGAGACGTGGCATCCCTCAAGGTGAGAAAATGCTCGGATTGTGGCACCGCTTTCAATGGTCACATCGGGGCCGAAAACAACATTTTGCTCAATGATGCAGTCCCGGCCAATCACCGTGTCATAGGCAAAAAATACCGTGTCTGGCGCATAGAGCGTGATCCCTGTGTCCAACATTTCACAGCGCATTCTTGATTGGAACGCAGCCTCGGCTGATGCAAGTTCAGCGCGTGAATTGATGCCAAGTGTTTCGGCTTCGTCACAGCGCACAACAGTTGCTGTTTTGCCCGCAGATCGCGCAATGCCAACACAATCGGTCAAGTAATATTCGCCCGACGCATTTGAATTGCCGACCTGATCGATCCATGAAAACAGGTCGGATGCTTTTGCTGCCATGACTCCACTGTTGCACAGCGTAATTGCACGTTCCTTTGGTGTTGCGTCTTTGAATTCGACAATGCGATCCAATACGTCGCCTTGCGTTACCAATCGACCGTATCGGGCCGGATCTGCAGCATCAAAACCAAGGACAACCAAATCCGATGAACGGCGTGCCGATTGAATAGCGGCGATTGTGTCTTCGCTGATAAAGGGTGTGTCACCATAAAGCACGATCACGTCGCCGTCAAAATCCTCTAATGCTGATTTAGCCTGTGCAACTGCGTGGCCTGTGCCCAACTGTTCAGCTTGCTCAACAACGATTGCATCTGGTGCAAATTCAAGCGCGGCCTTTGCGACCTGAGAAAATCCATGACCCGCAACGATTACCATCTTTTCGGGATCGGAAAACCGTGCAGATCTGATGGCATGTGCCAAGATTGGGACCTGTGCCAAAGGATGCAAAACCTTTGGAAGATCTGATTGCATACGGGTGCCTTTGCCTGCGGCCAAAATGACGACTGCTATACTCATGTCTTTATCCTTGCGTTAAGGGGACTTTTAGCGACATCCGCAGGCGGCGCAAGGGGTCAATCAGTCAACTTAGGTTGCGCTTTGTTTCATAGCATGGCAGGAATTTGCCGAAATAGAGGAACAAGCATGCGCACAATAGTTTTTGATTTGGATGGCACTTTGGCTGATACAAGCGGTGATTTGATTGCGGCAGCCAATCATTGCTTTGCTGAAATCGGTGTTTCGGGGCTTGATCCTGTACGCGACGCCGCAACGGCACTGCGCGGTGGGCGGGCGATGTTGCGGTTGGGATTGTCGCGCGTAGGGCGCGCTGACGATGAGGCGATGATTGATGCCTATTATCCCGTTTTGTTGCGGGCTTATGAAAATGCAATTGATACACATACGCGGTTCTTTCCAAATGCATTGGAAACTGTCGATGCCTTGCGTGCGCGCGGGGATCGTGCGGTGGTTTGCACCAATAAGCCCGAAGCATTGGCGCGGCTGCTGTTTGATCGCATGGGTGTGATGGATAAATTTGACGCCTTGGTTGGCGCAGATACGTTGCCGACACGCAAACCAGATCCTGCGCCCTATTTTGCCGTTGTCGAACAAGCAGGTGGTTCGATCGCGCGGTCGTGCATGATTGGCGACACGATGACCGATCATGCGACCGCGCGCGCAGTTGGCGTGCCAAGCATTTTGGTGGACTTTCCTATGGGGGGCGAGAATGTTCACGCAATGGCGCCTGACGGCATTATTACGCATTTTGACGAATTGATCCCAACCATTGATCGTTTATTGCCTTAGGCTATTTTCTTGTGTGGCAGGGACGATCCGCGACTGTGGGTCCTGACGTCTTTATACCCAGCCGCGTACATTGTAAAAGAACCGGATGGATCAGCGCGGTACCGGATGCAAGATCTGATTGGTAAGCAAGCTCAGTTCAGAATGTTCTAGGCGTTCAACCGCGTCTTCGATCCGGTTTGCACGCTCTTGTCCAAGGATTGGGTCTGCGAGACGATGAAATTTCTGACGAAGTTCCGTGTCGCTAGGGGGGGCGGTGTGGTCCCACTTTGGTTCAAACCAATCACTTTCGTGGACCGTGCCGTCCAAGAGATGAATTTTTACTCGAGCGTAACGTTTAAGTGGGAAAGCGTTGTTGGCATGGTCATCTTCGGTCATCTCAACCAGCGCGGATAGGCGCAGAATATCTGGGTCGCGTAATCCGGTTTCTAAAATGTCATCTGGATCAACCGCGCCCGTCGCTAGGGCAACGGCGACGGGGAAAGATGTTGAATATTGGGCTTCTTCTGTTGTCGCGGGCTTATTACTGGCCAAGCGGATGGATTCATGAAAGCTGACGATTTCAATACGTTTGATTGTGCAGGCTTTGATCTTGTGGGTTTTGCGCAGGTGTAGTGCTGCCTCGACCGGTGCTTGGGCCCACCGACACACCGGGTAGGGTTTGTAATATTGTTCCAGCATATACCAACGGCTGTCCAAATCTGCCCAAAACTGAGGCGCGTTTTCAACGGTGATAGCGGGCGCGCCGGTGAACCCAGATTGCGCAAGTTTCACCGCCGAGACGCCTGCCATCGCCCCCCAGCCTGCACCGTCTTTTAACATGGTGGGATGGTCGATACAGCGCATCATTTGGCTGCGCGGTCCGTGGTATTCGGCTATGCCCAAGGCATGCCGTGTTTCGGAATGGGTCAGTTTGGCAATGCGCGACCCGACCGCAGCCGCTGCGACCGCGCCCCAGCTGCCCGAGGTGTGGTAATCACATGTTGTTGCGTGTTGCCCGATCGCGGTGCGCGCACCAAATTCATATCCCAACAAAAGTGCGGTCATGAATTCGCGCCCAGATATTTGTTCCGCATAACCCAGCGAAAGCACGGCGGGAAACATTGGGCAGCCGATATGCCCTTTGGACGGGTTAAAGCCATCGTGCCCATCAAGGCTGTCGATTGTCATGCCCGCCGCAAGCGCGGCGCCTGTCGCACTGGCTGTGAGGTTGTCATAGAGCATCGGAATTGGCCCTGCGAATTCCGTTGCTGCGTGTCTACGAATTATTTGCGAAAGTTTGGTTTGGCTTGCAGCTGCGCCAACCCCCAAAAGGTCAAGCAGGCTAAGTTTGCAGCGCTCTTGAACACTGTTTGGGGCATCTGCCCAATCGAAGGCATGAATTTTATCTACAGGTTTCATCGTTTTTTCCAAGATGCCTTTTGATTGAGAGTGTCCCGCATTCTATCTTAATGATCGGCTATTTGCGACGTCGCTTTAATGGGGCATGTCGGGATCAGATCTTGACCAGTTGAATTGCATTGTACACAACACTGGCATGGAAAACAGATTCAATGGAAATTTCACGCAGCAAGAACCTTTGTCTGAGGATGCGATTGCGGCTGCAGTCGCTGTCATGCGGACGGGGCGGCTGCATCGTTACAACTTGGCACAAGATGAGGTGGGTGAAACCGCATCGCTTGAGCGCGAATTTGCTGCATATGTTGGGGCAAAATACTGTATCGCGGTCGCGTCGGGTGGCTATGCCATGGCAACCGCATTGCGTGCCTTGGGTGTGCGGGCAGGTGATAAGGTTTTAACCAACGTCTTTACGCTTGCGCCCGTGCCCGGGGCGATTGCATCCATAGGTGCGGTGCCCATTTTCGTGGATGTCACCGAAAACCTAACGCTAGATTTGAACGATTTAGAGGCCAAAGCCGAACAGGCGGATGTTTTGATGCTCAGTCACATGCGCGGACATTTGTGTGATATGGATGCGCTTTTAGAGCTATGTCGCTCAAAGAACATCCAGATTATCGAAGACTGCGCCCACACAATGGGCGCAAAATGGAACGGACGTATGTCTGGCTGTGATGGCGTCGTTGGGTGTTATTCGACGCAAACGTACAAGCATATCAATTCAGGCGAAGGCGGGTTGTTGGTGACAGATGATCCCGAGGTGGCCGCACGCGCGACAATGCTGTCGGGGTCTTATATGCTGTTTGAAAAACACGGCGCTGGGCCAGACGCGAATGTTTTTGCGGATATCAAATATGACACGCCAAACGTTTCTGGGCGGATGGATCATTTACGTGCAGCGATTTTACGGCCGCAACTGCGCAAGCTGGATCACAGTATTGCTGCATGGAATGCGCGATATCAACAGGTTGAGGCGGGATTGCGCGGCGTTCGGGGTTTGACGGTCATTGAGCGTCCGCAACA
>Ga0181601_10001817_pt1 | contig 18374 bp, 14 predicted proteins | sample 041ome_8_FD_133020 | JGI IMG/M metagenome (GOLD analysis project Ga0181601, IMG submission 133020) | Coastal salt marsh microbial communities from the Groves Creek Marsh, Skidaway Island, Georgia - 041407BS metaG (megahit assembly) | ecosystem: Environmental > Aquatic > Marine > Intertidal zone...
GATATCGCTTTCGGTACGCGGATCGTGGGGATGCAGAAGCAGGGCAATTCCTACCTGCTGCAATCTGGATCCGGCACGCTGCCGCAGCATTTTGACAGCATTGCCGTGGCGGTCCCCGCCGAACAGGCTACCACGCTGCTGGGCACGATGGATTTCGGCATGGCGCGTCATGCGGTGGCGGTTTCCTCGGCACCGTGCTGGACACTGATGTGCGCCTTTGCCGAAAAGCTGGATGACGCTCCGGAAAGCTATCGCAGCGATGGCGCTATCGCATGGGCCGCGCAGAACAGCGCCAAGCCGGATCGCGATGCGGAAGAATGCTGGGTTGTTCAGGCGGGTACAGGATGGTCGCGCAAGAACCTCGAGCTGGAGCCGCAGGCGGTAGTGCCCCTGCTGCTGGAAGAGTTCGCGCAGGCGCTGCGGATGGAACTTCCCGAGCCGCTGCTCGCCACTGCGCACCGCTGGCGCTTTGCGTTTCCCACGGCGGACAATGCCGGTTGCCTGTGGGATCCCGAAAAGCGGCTGGGCGCTTGTGGGGACTGGCTGGCTGGCGCTACGGTAGAGGATGCATGGCTTTCCGGTCGGCAACTTGCACGGACCATGCTTCGCGAAGGATAGACATGACCAGCAACCGCCTGACCGTGTGGCATGACGGGAACTGCCCCTTGTGCCGGCGCGAGATCGCGGTGATGCGGCGGCTGGACAAGCGCGGTGCGATCCACTTCATCGACATTCACGAAGCCGGGCCGCAGGATTGCCCGATCTCGCCCCAAGCTCTCCTCGCACGGTTCCACGCCATGGAGGATGGCAAGCTGCTGTCTGGCGCGGCGGCCTTTGCCGCCATGTGGCGGGCGATCCCCATGCTGCGCCGGCTGGGCCTGCTGGCAAGGTTTCGCCCGGCACTGTGGCTGCTGGACAAACTCTACGTCCGCTTCCTGAAAGTCAGGCCGCGGTTGCAGCGCTTCTTCGCGAATTAGCGATCAGTCCGCCCGGAACAGGCGCGGCAGGAAATCCTGCAGATAGCGCCGCCAGTTGATCCATGTGTGGCCGCCTCCGCTCTCGTTATAGATGTGCTCGATCCCGGCTTCGTCCAGCATGGCGCGGGTGGGAGCAACGGTGCCGTAGAGGAAATCCTCCGTGCCCATGGCGTAATAGACAAGGTCCATCTCTTCGGCCGCCTCGGCCAGCGCATCGCGGTTCTGGGCCTTGTAGTTGCTGACATCGTCCGGCCCCATGCCAAGGCCCATGGAGAAGATGCCGATATGGCTGAACACATCGGGGCGGGGCAGGCCGAAGCGGATCGTGTGCGCGCCGCCCATCGAAAGGCCCGCCATAGCGCGGTGGTCCGCATCGGCAATGGTGCGGAAATTGCTGTCGATATAGGGGATCAGCGCCTGATGCAGGTCATCACCGAAATCTGTGTTGGCCAGCATGTTGGCATCAGCGCGCGGCGGGGTGTGGCCGAAAGGCATGACGATGATCATTTCGCGCGCCTCGCCAGCGGCGAGGAGGTTGTCGAGGATGTCGTTCGCCTGCCCCACGCTGGTCCAACTATCCGCTGAATCTCCCGCGCCGTGGACGAGGTAGAGCACCGGATAGGTCTCGCTGCCGTTCATGTATCCGGGTGGTGTGTAGACGAAGGCCTCGCGCTTTGCGCCAATGGGATCGGACCAGTACTCGAGGCGCGAGACCAGCCCGTGCGGCACATCGGCGTGCCAGCTCTGGAATGCGCCTTCGGGCCCGGTCACCTCGAAGGTGGAATTGATGCCGGTGCGCTCGCGGCTGAAGGTTGTGGCCATGGGGTCTGGAACGCGCGCGCCATCCACCTGGAAGTTGAACCGATAGGTGTCTGGATCGACGGGAACGGTGGTGGTCACGCTCCACAGGCCGGTGTCGTCCATGGTCATGGCAAGGCCGCGCTCGCTGCCCGGGGCCAAGCCCATCGGGATGGCATAATCCACATCGTTGCTCGTCACCTTCACTTCGCGTGCTTCGGGCGCGCAGAGGCGGAAGGTGATGCGGCCGTCTTCCAGCTGTTCGACGCTGACATAGTCTGGCTGCGCGAACATGCCCTGCGGCAGGCAGGAGGCTGCGCCTTCCGCGCCATCTTGTTGGGCGTTGACGGCGGTGGCGGTGATGGCCAGGGAAATGGCGGCGCAGGCCGCAAGGCGCGGTGAAATCATGTGTCAGGTCCTCTCCGATAATAACGGCCGTTATCATGAACCGGGAAGAAGAGGCTTGGCAAGGCTCCGCGAGGTGCTTGTTGATCCTGTCCGGCTTGGGATCGCGCAAACGAAAACGGGGGCCCCGGATGGAGCCCCCGCTTCGGGTAACCGACGATGTGTCGGCTGTTTCTTAGTTGCCGGCGCGGCGTGCAGCAGCAGCAACGGCTTCCGTGGTCGGGTTGCCGAGCGAGAGCTCGCGGCCGTTCGGGAAGCGGATTTCGGCAGCCGATGCGCGGGTGTCGCCATCGCGAGCCTGGAAGGCGTCCACGATGATGTCGGTACCGGCGGGCAGCGAATTTCTGTTCCAGCCACGACGCAGCAGGGCGGAAGGCGCACCGCCTTCAACGCGCCAGCGCTCGGTGCGACCGCCACGGTTCACATCGATGTGGATCCAGGAGTGGGGGTTAACCCACTCGAACATCACGACCTTGCCTTCAAGGCGGACGGGCTTGTTGCGGTCGAACTCGGTGGCGAACGAGTGGTGCGCGGCAGCGCCAACACCCGTTACCGCCAGCACGGCGCCGATCGCGGCAGCGCTGAGCTTCTTCATATGCATGGCAGGTAACTCCTTAGGTATTAAACTTCAAATGTTGTCATCGATGACGGACTGTATCGAATCGGACCCTGTCGTTGACTTTGTCCTTCTATCAGTCCGCACCTTGCTCCTCGATTAAGTCGCCGTAGAGCAGATTTTCAGAAAACGGCACGCACTTGAATTCAAGCAGCTGTGCGTTTTCTTCCATACGGCGGTAGATCGGCATGCTGATGGTCCACGGACGGGTGTAGATCGTGGGATCGTCAATCGTCGCCGAATACATGATGTGGTTGCCGCCTTCGGCCAGGGTGAAGCGTTCGGTCACCGTGGCGTGGTTGGTCAGGTAGTTGCCGGCGCGGTCAAGCCAAGTCACGCCTTCCACCATTTCACCGGCAGGCAGCTTCACCAGGCCCGGGCCGAGGGCGAGGGTAGTGACGACGAGGGTATCGCCATCCCACTGGCCATAGGAAGTGCCCATCCAGGTATCGATCGGCGGGATGCCGACTTCTTCCATGTGCACCACGCGGTTGGCGGAGGCATATTCATAGACCATCAGGATGTCGTCATTGTTGCCCTGAATGATCTGGAACGGGTGATCCATGTAGGTCGCGCGCGGAATGCCGGGCAGGTAGCAGGCCGCTTCGGGATCGTGATAGATCACGTTGTCGCGGTGCTGCTGCAGGCGTTCCATGGCTTCTTCCTTGTAAGGAATTTCGCCGCCTTCGATCACGCCGAGACCGGCGGGAATCGCGCCGATTGCGCCCAGCAGACGATCAGCCACCGGATTGGCAGCCGCGCTGTGCGGTTCCAGGTTCCAGTTGGCGTTGTTCATGACCTGCCACACACCGTTCAGATTGGGCTTGCCGTCGATCCGCTCCACACCTTCATGGTGTTCGGCGCTTGCAGGCACACTGCCAAGCGCCATCAGCGCTGCAGCTGCGACTGCCGTCGAAAATGTCTTAATCCCCCGCATAACCTCTCCTGTATGCAAATCACTGATCCAAAGAATACACCATGATAACGCCACTGGCGTTGATGGCGACGTATTGTTTGCCGTCACTGCCCCGATAGGTCATCGGGTTGGCGTTGGCGTTTCCGTTGAGCGTGGTCTCCCATAGCTGCTCTCCGGTGTCTGCGTCAAAGGCGCGGAACCGCTTGTCGTTGGTTGCGCCCACAAAAACCAGTCCGCCCGCGGTAACGGTGGGGCCTGCACTGCCGGCATTGCCGAGCAACTGCTTGCCTTCGGGCTGATCTTCGTAAATTCCCAGGGGCACTGCCCACACGATTTCGCCGGTGTTGGCGTTGATCGCGGTCAAACGTGCCCACGGCGGCTTGTAGCAGGGGGCAGCAACGCCCACCGGCCGGCCGTTTTCGTCATACTCGCCGCTCAAGGGCGCGTCGAACTGGAAGAACGGGCCCTTGCCGTTCACGCTGGCGCGATCATAGGCAGGCGGTACAGCCGCATCGAAGCTGTAGGGCTCGTCACCCTGCACGCGCTCCACCCAGCCGACCAGCGATGTGTCGAGCGCGTTGACATAGATCATGCCGGTTTCCGGGTTGGCCGTGGGGCCGCCCCAGTTGACCCCGCCGATCCCGCCCGGAAGCTGGATGGTGGAAACCAGCGGAGAGCCTTCGGTGCGGTACATGAAGGGCGTATAGATGCCCTGGTTCATGTAGCCGCCGGCTTTGTCCCACATGTCGATGCAGGCCTGCGCATGGGCAGGATTGGTTTCTTCCGCGGTCACGATGTCGTCAAAGGTCATGCTCACCCGGCTTAGCGGGGGAGTGACCTGCGGGATCGGTTGGGTGGGATGGTAATATTCACCCGGTACGTCGCCGCGCGGCACAGGAACCTCGGCCACTTCGTGGACAGGCTCGCCCGTCTCGGAATCGAGCACGAACACCAGGCTGGACTTGCCGATATTGGCAATTGCCTTGCCGCCGTTGGCCAGTGGCAGCAGCGGCCCGGCGTGGCTCATGTCGATGTCCCACAGGTCGTGGTGGACCGTCTGGAAGTGCCACTTGTAAGCGCCGGTCTCTGCATCCACCGCGACAACCGAGTTGCCGAACAGGTTCGCGCCCGGACGATCGCCGCCGTAATAGTTGTGCGCGGGACCGGCGATGGGCAGGTATACCGTGTTGGTATCGGTATCCACCGTGGCCATGAAGCCCCACATGTTGGTGCCGCCGCGTCCGTCGGCGCCGGTATTGCCCCATGTGTCACCACCCAGTTCGCCATGGGCGGGAGTGGTGTCGAATTCCCACATCTTCTCGCCGGTGATGACGTTGAAGGCACGCGGATTGCCGGGCGCGCCGCGCGGGCTTTCCAGCGTGGCGGCGCCGATCACCGCAACGCGGCCGGTGATGGTGGGCGTGCCGCCGTAGCCGGGGTCGATCGCTACCGAACCGCCATCGCCGAAGCTTTCCACAAGTTCGCCCGTGGCAGCGTCAAGCGCCACAAGCGCCGTGCCGCGCGTTACCAGCAGGCGCGGAGCGTGGCCGGCGTCACCCGGCCAGTAGCCGAGGCCGCGACCGGAGAAACCCCCCATCGGGCCGCTGCCACCTTCGGACTGGTGCACCCAGACCTCTTCACCGGTTGCAGCGTCCAGCGCCACAACGCGAGCCTGGGCGGTAATATACATGGTGCCGTCCGCCACCAGCGGAACGGCAGTGTTGAAAGCGCGCAGGGAATAGGACCATGCCTGCTTCAGATCGCCCACATTGCTGCCGTCGATCTGGTCCAGCGGGGAATAGCGCGTTGCTGCCAGGTCACGATTGATCGTCTGCCAGTCACCGTCGGGCATGGCTGCGGCAGGCGCGCCGCTGCTCACCTGCGCGTCCGAAGTGGTCGCGCAAGCTACGCATGTGCTTGCCAGCAACGCTCCCAGTAAAAGGCCCCTGGCCTGACGCATAATTTACTCTCCAGCCTCGGTCACGAATCCGGCTGGCAAAGCGGCTCTTCCGCTACCGGCCTAATTGATTCTGTCCTAAAGGCGCAGCGAAGCTTTGACAATGGCCCTCCGCCTGCACTAGCTGCATATCCAAGGCAGTGGACGGGACGAGTTTCCTGAGCGCGATTGAACTTGTCTGGTTTCCGTTGCCAATTGCCGGTCGAATGTCGAGGTTCAGTTTGTGACAAATTGTCGCGATTCGTCACACACGCCATCCGGCGCTTGGCGGATTGGTCCGTTAAGGGTAGCTGGCAGCGAATCGCGTGCTTTGTGGCTGGGCCCAAGCCGTGAAATAGGCGGGCAATGGCGCCGTAACCGGGTGTTACGGTAAAGTTACTCGGCATAACGAGTTGAACGGCCGATGGTCGCACAGCTTTCGCAGCCTGGCCTGCGAAAAACGGTGAGAGAGGGAGATGCGCCAACGGCTTTTGCCTGTTTGCGCGAAATCAAGGTGAGGTGGCCGGTCTGCGCTCAAATGGCAGGTCATACGGAGAGATAATCGAGGGGAACTTGACACAATGATCTTAGACCTATTGTTCGAAATCACAGGCTGGCTGAGAGAGACATTCCTCCTCGACCTTGCCTTCTGGATGATGGAAACGTCCCTCAGCCTGTTCATGGTCGAGAACTTCTGGAACGTGCCGCTGGCACAGGTTGTTCACATCATGTCGATCGGCGCCGCTTTCGGCGCGCTGATCATGCTCTCGGCACGCGTACACGGCAAGGCGGCTGAAACGCTGCCGATGGATGCCGTGGCTGCACGCTATGTCCCGTGGGTCTGGTATGGCCTGCTGGGTATCGTGATCAGCGGCCTGCTGATGTTGACCGCCGAACCGCTGCGCAACATGATCAACGCCGTGTTCTGGATCAAGATGATCTTGCTGCTGATCGTCGTCGCCATCACGCTGGGCTTCTTCAAATCCGTGAAGGCACAGGGAGCCGGGGGTGCTGTGCAGGCAGCATCCGGTACGCGCGTGACCAGCCTTGTGATCATCGGCCTGTGGCTGCTGATCATGCTCGCCGGTCGCTGGATCGCCTACATTCCGGTTTGAGGGGAAATACAAGACAATGATGTATCCTGAACCGACCAATATCTGGGAATCGATCGAGTATTCCGGCCTGGGCATCGGCATCGCCGAAAGCCTGTGGGCATTCCCGATGATCGAATCGCTGCATGTGATGGCGCTGGTGACCGTGTTCGGCACCATCCTGATCATGGACCTTCGCCTGCTGGGTCTGGCTTCCAACAACGTGGCTGCCAGCAAGATGTCTTCGGACACGCTCAAGTGGACGTGGATCGGCTTCGTGATCGCTGCGATCACCGGCACGCTGCTGTTCGCCTCCAAGGCGAGCACCTACATGGTGAACCCTTACTTCCTGACGAAGATGGGCCTGATGGCTGCAGCCGGCATCAACATGCTGATCTTCCACTTCGTGACCTACAAGACAGTCAACGAGTGGGACACCTCGGGCACGCTGCCGACCGGCGCCAAGCTGGCAGGGATCCTGTCGATCATCTTCTGGGTGGTCATCGTGTTCTGCGGCCGCGCAATCGGCTTTACGCTGGGTATCTACTACTGATCACCCGGCTGTAGGAAAGCACAACAAAAGAAGGCCGCCCCGTTACAGGGCGGCCTTTTTTGTGCCTGCCAGCCTTGTCAGTCTTCGGCCCCGCTCACTGCTCAGGAAGCGCGAAGACGTGGACCGCGGCAGAGTTCACCTGCGGCAGCGGATATTCTGGCGTGAAGTCCGGCAGGCCGAAAGCCAGCGGGTTGCCCATGCCGGTTACCACGGCGATGTACTGCCTGCCGTCCACCGAATAGGTGATCGGGCTGGCATTGGGTACGCCGGGCAGGGCAGTGCGCCACAGCTGCTCGCCGGTCTGCTGGTCGTAGGCCAGAAATTCGCGGTCCATCGCGCCGGTGAACAGCAGGCCGCCCGCCGTGGCGAGGATGCCCACGTCATAAGGCGCACGGCGGCGCACTTCCCACTTCACCTCGCCGTTTGCCATGTCGAGCGACTGCAGCATGCCGTAATTGCCATCGCTGTCTGCGGGGGCAGAGTAATAGACGTCCACCCCGCTCGACAGGAAGCCGCCTTCGGGCACGGGCACCAGCTCCATGCAGGTATCGCGCGCGTTGACGAACAGCTCGCCCGTAGCCTCGTTGAAGGCGGAGGGGCTCCAGTTGCGGCCACCGCCTGCGTGCGGACACATGAATACCGGCGGACGGTCGCGGCCCGGCAGCAGCGCCGGATCCGGCGTCTTGTCGCCGGTTTCGGGATCGATGGCGATAATGAAATCCTGATAGCCCATATCGAGCGTCGAGAGGTATTCACCCGTCTCGGCATCGAGCGTGTCGAACAGGCCTTCCTTGCCGCCGGTCATGATCACGCGGCGGACCTCGCCATCCACTTCGACATTGCCGATCACGCGTTCGAACACCCAGTCGAGATCGTACTGGTCGTTCTTCATGTGCTGGAAATACCAGACCAGCTCGCCGGTGCGCGGACGGAAGGCGAGGGTGGAGTTGGTGAACAGCCCGTCGTTGTTCTCGCCCGGCTTGCGATCACGCAAGGGGCCGGTGTCATAGCTTTGCGCCACGCCCCACAGGGCAAGGCCACTTTCGGGATCGTAAGTGCCGGAGGTCCACACCGAACCACCACGACGCTCGCTGTCCGGCAAGCCGTTCCACGTATCGCCGCCCACGGTGCCGCTCGCAGCAGCAGTGGCGAAATCCCATAGCTTCTCGCCCGTTTCGGCATCGACCGCGACGATCAGCCCGCCGCCCGGTTCCTGTGAGGCAAGGCCCGCCATCACCACGCCATCTGCCACCATCGGCCCGCCATTGCTGCGGAAGCCGGGCTTGTTGGTCATCTGCGTATCCCACACGGGCCGACCCGTTTTCGCATCCAACGCGATGATATGCAGGTCAGACGTGGCAGCGATCACCATGTCGCCCCACAGCGCCATGGTCTTCTTCGATTGCAGCATGGTGTTTTCGGGCAGCTGGCGCTGGTAACGCCACAGCGGCCGGCCATTGGCGGCATCGAAGGCGAAGATCTCGTCACCATAGCCGAAGATGTACATCACCCCGTCATGCACCAGCGGTTCATGCATGGTGGGTCCGGCGGGAAGCGCCTGCGACCAAGCGGTGTTGAGCTGGCGCACATTTTGCGTGGTCACTTCCGCCAGCGGCGAGAAGCCGTGGCCGCGCTGGCCGCGCCGCCATGTCAGCCAGTCTTCCGCTGGAGGATCAGCCAGTTCGGCAGCGGTCACCGGCTGGTAATCGGCAAAGGGATCATGCGGCGCGGGGCTTTCGGGCAGCGGATGGTTGGCGGAAATACCGCCGATGCCGATGGCGTTCTGCTCCTCGATCGAAGGGGCGGGCGGCATCAGCGTGGCGAGGCCGCGCGCAACAGGCTGGTCCAGCGCGCCGTCATTCTCGTGCACGATCAGCGCGGTGAGCGCGGCATAGTCGGCATCGGAAAGGCGGCCCGCACCACCCGGAGGCATGGAGGTGCGGATATAGGCTTCCAGCTCGCCCACCGGCACATCGCCCCAATTCGAGAGGAACACCGCGCCTTTCAGCGTGCCGGCAAACTGGCCACCGGCAAGCGTTGCGCCATGGCAGGCGGCGCAATTGGTAGCATAGAGATCGCGGCCCTGCTGCACCTGCATATCAAACGGTGAGGGCACGCTTTGCGCGACAGCCGCAGCGCCGAGCGTCATGGCGGCAAGCCCCTTGGTTACCACCAGCGATTTCGTGAATTTCAGTCTCATCCCAAGCCCTCCCCAGACCGGTTTTCATGTGCTCGCCAGTTCTCCTCCCGGCTTTTGCAGGAGACTAGCTGCGCTTGCCCGACTGCACAATTGTTCGCGTGAGGGTGCTGGCGACCGAGTCGCCGCATTAACATCTGGAACACATGGAACAAGGTTATGGAGGGGAAAATAGGGTGGGGTAGGGATGGATGTAATATTCTAAAATTAATAGGGAAAAGCTGGATTGGTGCGGGGGTAAGCATAACGCCGCACCATGAAGGCAAGCGGGCGCTGTAGGAAACAATGCAAGGCCCCAACCTCGTCACCCCGGACTTGATCCGGGGTCAGGCTTACTTCTCCCGTTCATCCCGAAGGCAGCCCAGCCCCGTGTCAAGCACGGGGCGACGGAAAGTCGAGCAGCACCATTCGGATCGCAGGCAGTCATCTCACAGTAGCTACCACCACCCAACAAAAAAGGCCGCGCAAGTCACCCCGCGCGGCCCTTATTGTCAGCACGAAGCCAGCTTACTCTGCCTCGATCCCCAGCGGGTCCGCCACGCGGGCCTTGAACATCGCATCGTAGAGCGAAATCTTTGCCTCGCCCATCCACGGGCCTACGCCGGTATTGCCCGCGTCAAGGATCATCGCCTCGTTGCGGCCCAGTTCGTCCACCTGCGGCCAGTGCGGCAGGCCTTCGCCATTCGGGTTGCCGGTGCGGGCGAAGTTCACCCAGTATTGCGAGACGAGGTCCGCGAAGGCCTCTTCCTCCGGATTTCCGCACATCTGTTCGACGGAAGAGCCGCCGGGGAAGGTGCGCGGGGCGCAGAGGTTGTCGAACACATAGGGGATTTCGCCTGTATGCGCCGCGCCGAGGTTGCCGCGGTTCGCGTCATACGGCGGATCGTGGCGGAACCAGTAGTGATAAGCGTTCTGGCCCAGCTCCGCCTGGTATTCGGCGAACTGGCGGTGCAGCCAGCTCATGTTGTCGCCAAAGGGCATGGTGGAGGTGGCGCGGGCTTCCTCGTCCGTGGAGACGGGATATGCGGCGCGGCCCTGTTGTACCAGCGCACCCCAGCGGAAGGCCTCGCTCTGGTTCCAGCTTTCCAGCGTGGCGGGCGGGCCGAAGATGGCGGTGAAGCTGCCTTCGTCCTCGTTCGATCCGTTGAGCACGTCCACCTTCAGCTGGCGGCCATTGGCGAAGGCCACGGACAGGTCTTCGGGGATGATGTGCCCGTCGATGATCATGCCCTGGCCGGGGATGTTGGCGTGGATCTCGGTGGCGGGCAGTGCGCGCAGTTCGGCAAGGCTGGTGGTGCCCAGCTTCTCCTGCGCTGCGGCCAGCGTGCGCTCCTGCGCGGCTTCGCGCGGGGTCATGGGGGCGATGTTGAGGCCCATCCAGTTGCCGGACTGGCTGATCACGCGGTGGACGAGGCCTTCTGCGGGCGGAGCGCCGGCAAGGCCGCCGTTCATCGCAGCGCCGGCGCTTTCGCCGAAGATGGTCACGCGGCTGGGGTCACCCCCGAAAGCGGCGATATTGTCCTGCACCCATTGCAGCGCGGCGATGGCATCGCCCAGCGCCTGGTTGCCCGATGCGGCATAGGGCGAAGCGGCGGTGAGTTCGGGATGGGCGAAGAAGCCCAGCGATCCGACGCGGTAGTTGAAGGTGACGACCACCACGTCCTTCGCGGCAAGCTGGTCACCCTGGCTGAAGGGGGCGGAGCCGCCGCCTTCGTTGTATGCGCCGCCATAGAGCCAGACCATCACGGGCAGGTTTTCCGCGCCGGTTTCGGCGGGAGTCCAGACGTTGAGGTAGAGGCAATCCTCCGAAATGCCGGGGTTGTCGGGCATGTCGGTAGCGGAATTGACCGGGAAGCGATCGGGCGCGGGGTTCTGCACGCAGCTGTCGCCCCAGGTGTCAGCCATTTTCACGTCATCCCAGCTGGCGGCGGGCTGTGGCTGTTCCCAGCGCAGATCGCCAACAGGCGGGGCAGCGAAGGGGAGGCCCTTGAACACGGTGATGCCATCGAGCTTGCCCGGCACGCCTTGTACGAGGCCCTGCTGCGTGGCGACAGGCGCAGTGGCGATGCTGGCAGGCGCTGCCCCGGCCATCGCCTCAGTCGTGGTGGCAGGACTCTCGGCATAGGTCGTGGTGCATGCGGCGGTGCCTGCCAGCATGGCCGCGGCAAGCGCCGCGCGGGTGACCAAGGTGTTCATCTGCATTCTCTCCCCTGCATCGGTGTGTGCGGCAGCGCGAAAGGCTTGCCCGCAAAGAGAAGGGGCGCTGTCCGCTGCCGCGGCACCCTGGGTTCAGGATGACCGGACTGCGAAGAGCGCCCCTGCTCGTCAGTCGTTATTCGCCGCCGGTTTCGCCGCCGGTGGTGTCTTCTGCTGCTTCAAGGCCAGCACGCGCCGCGGTGATGTAGTTGCGCGGCTGTACGTTGCCTTCATGGCAGGCGTATTCGAAGAACTCGTATTCATCGTTACGCGTCCAGTCGAGGCGCGCGGTCCAGCTGTCGGTGTAGACTTCCGGATCGCTGTAGGTCAGCTCGTAAACGATCGAATCCGGGCCGGTCATGTTGATGCGTTCCTCGACGACCGCCTGCTCGCTGGTGGGGATGGTGTTCCACGGCGGAACGCCCATGGTGGCCATGTTCAGCGGGCTGGGGCCGCGCTTGAGCGGATCGGTATCGGCGGAGTTGCCGGCGATGATGTTGGTGGTCTTGATCACCATGGTGTTGCCGTCCCACATGCCGATGGACTGGCCCATCCACGTGCGCACGCTTTCCGGCCAGCGCATGGCGTCCATTTCCTCTTGGCTGCTCACGATAGGAATGATGCGGCTGTCGTGGATCATTTCCAGGTTGATCACGAAGTAACCCGGAGCCTGCATCACCTGGATGCCGTTGTTGTAGCGGAAGGGGAACATCGATGCCGGGAAGCCGCGGGTGATGCAGCGGTCCCAGGTGTCGAAATCGTCCATCCACTGGTGCACGGTGCCTGGCGTCCAGCTGGAACGGCCAGCCCGGTAAAGCGCCTGGGCTTCCTCGGTCATCGGCGGCAGCTGGCCATTGGCCGGGCTGATCAGCAGCGAGGTGCGGTGGCCCGAAGCATCGGATTCCACCCAGTGGCCCATGCCCATGGTGCCGCTTTCTTCCTCGGCCTCATAGCGTTCGTTGAACATGCCCGCCTGTCCCGCACGCTGGGCATATTCCTCTTCGGTCAGCCAGAAGCGGTCGCCATACTGCGCCGGGCGCTGCATCGGCAGGCTGGCGATATTGTCGATCGGGTACATGCCGCGCAGGTCAGGGTCACCCCATGCGGTGCGCGGCGGGTCAAAATCGGTGGGAACCGGCGGCATCACGGTCAGGTCGTCAGGAACTTCCTGTGCAACGACACCGGTTGCGGCCAGCGCGGCCAGCGATGCTGCTGCCAGTGCCTTGCCGATCGTGGAATTGAACTTGGCCATCTCTACTTCTCTCCTAAGCGTATTCAAGTGATGCGCTTGCCAGTGCAATGCGCATCATAGCATTCAGTCGTCGTTTCCTACACCCCGGCTGGCCGGATCCATCGCAGGCGGTGGTGCCGCGGCCGGATCGATCGGGTCCAACATGCGTCCGCGGGCATATTCCTGCTCGCGCAGCGTGCGGTTGGCGGTGATGTAATTGCGGACCTGCACGTTCCCCTCGTGGCAGGCATATTCAAAGAACTCATAGCTGTCATCGCGCGTCCAGTCCACGCGCAGGGTCCACGGCGCTTCCCAAACCACGGGATCGGAATAGGTCAGCTCGTATGTGATCGTGTCCGGGCCGATCATGTGGAAGCGTTCCACCGTGGTTGCCTGATAGCTGGTGGGCAGCGTGTTGTTGGGCGGCACGCCGCGCGTCGCCATGTTGAGCGGGGATGCGCCGGGCTGGAGGTTGGTGGTTTCCACCACCAGCGTGTTGTGATCTTCCCAGCGGCCGCGGCTCTGGCCGAACATGCCGGTAACAGCAGCGGGCCATTGCTCGGTATCGCCGCTGACGGGAATGATCCGAGTTCCGAGCATTTCCAGCGCGATCACGACATAGCCGGGCGACTGGTAGATGCGGATGCCGTTGTTGTAGCGGAAGGGCAGCATCGAAGCGGGGAAACCGCGCGTCCAGCAGCGGTCCCAGCTGTCGAAATCGGTGACCCAGTCAAAGGTCTGGCCGGTCACCCAGCTGGCGCGCATCAGCGAGGCATCGTGGATGCCCTGTTCGGTCAGCGCAGGCAGCTGGCCGTCTTCCGGGTCGATCAGCATGGAGGTGCGGCGGCTGCCTGCCTGGTATTCGATCCAGTGGCCGAGGCCGATGGTGCCTTCCTCGTCCTCGTTCTCGTAGGCTTCCTCAAGCGCTTCCACGCGGCCCTGTTCGGCAGCGATTTCGGCTTCGGTCTTCCAGAAACGGTCACCATATTGGGCAGGGCGCTGTAGGGGCAGTTCGCCGATGTCGTTGATCGGCCATGTGCCGCGCAGATCCGGATCGCCCCACGGCGTTCTGGCCGGGGTATAGGCCTCGGACACGGCGTGCATGGTGGTGAGGTCATCAGGCACCACGGATACCGGCGCGGCAGGTGCCGGGGCTGCTGCCGTTTCCACGCCGTTGTCCACCGGTGCGCAGGCAGCAAGGCCCAATGCGAGCGCGGCAAGCGCGGTGGTGCGTGAAAGGATGGACTGTTGGTTCATGCGGCTCCTCCCCTAAAGTCCGCCGTCGCTGGCCGCAGCGCGTTCGGCGCGGCTCGCGGTGATGTAGTTGCGGATCTGCACATTGCCTTCGTGGCAGGCGTATTCGAAGATTGCGTAGTCCTCGTCACGCGTCCAGTCGATCCGCGCGGTCCACGGCGCGGTGAACACCTGCGGATCGGTATAGGTCACTTCATAGACCAGCGAATCCGGCCCGGTCATGGTGATGCGTTCCATCACATGCGCCTCGGCACTGGTGGGCAGGGTGTTCCAAGGCTCGCGGCCATGGGTGGCGAGGTTGATGGGCGAGGGGCCGCGGGCGAGGTGGTCGTCCTCCACGCTGTCACCGGTGCGGATATTGGTGGTTTCGATCACCAGCGTATCGCCATCCCACCAGCCGAGCGACTGGCCCAGCCATGTACGCAGCCCTTCGGGCCAGCGCTTTGCGGCTGCTTCGGCTTGGCTCATCACCGGCACCACGCGTGCTTCGTGGACCATCTCGGTCATGATCACCACGTGGCCGGGGGCCTGCATCACGCGGATGCCGTTGTTGTAGCGGTGCGGGAACATGGTGGCGGGAAAGCCGCGCGTCACGCAGCGGTCGAAGGTGTCAAAGTCGGAAGTCCAGTCGAACTCCACGCCATCGGTCCAGCTCGACCGCCCGGCATCGTATTTGGCCCGCGCATCGGCGGTGAGCGGCGGCAATTGCCCGTCAGCCGGAGAAACCAGCAGAGAGGTGCGGCGGCCAGAGGAATTGGCTGAAAGAAACGCCGCAAAGCCCAGGCTGTCAGGCGTTTCTGCTGCAGCGTCGTAATTGCGCTCAGCGGCTTCGATCTCCGCCTGCCGCGCGGCAAATTCCGCATCGGTCAGCCAGAAACGGTCACCATGTTCGGGAAGCCGTTCAAACGGGATGCGGGCGATGTCGTCGATCGGATAGGTGCCGCGCAGGTCCGGATCGCCCCACGCGGTGCGCGGCGGATCGAAGGTGGTGGGCACCGGCGGCATGGTGGTGAGGTCTGCGGGCACGTCCTGCGCTGCGGCGCACGGGGCGAACCCCATGGCCGATGCAGCAAGCAGGATGGCCAGCCCACGCATCATTCGCCCCCGGCAGCACCTGCAGCAGCGCGCTCTGCACGGCTGGCGTTGATGTAGTTGCGGATCTGCACATTGCCCTCGTGGCAGGCGTATTCGAAGATCTGGTAATCATCATCGCGCTGCCATTCGAGGCGCGCGGACCACGGCTGCGTGAACACCACCGCGTCTTCCCAGGTGAATTCGTAGATGATCTCGTCCGGGCCGACCATGTGGAAGCGCTCGACCAGCACGGCATCGGCGCTTACCGGGGTCTTGTTCTCACGCGGGGAGCCGGTGGTGCCGATATTGGTCGCAGAAGGGCCCGGCTTGAAGTTGGTGGTCGTCACCTTCAGCGTATTGTGGTCTTCCCATGTCCCCCGGCTTTCGCCCAGCCAGTGCTGGATCTCGGTCGGGATGGCAGCGCGGCCATCGGTGGGAATGATGCGCGTTTCGTGGACCATCTCCATCTGGATGGCGACTAGGCCCGGCGACTGGAAGATGCGCATCCCGTTATTATACATGAAGGGGAACATCGAAGCGGGCAGGCCGCGCGACATGCAGCGGTCCCAGCTGTCGAAATCGTCCACCCAGTCAAACGGCTGGCCCTGTGCCCATGTGCTGCGCATGGCATCGGAAAGGCGCTGGCCTTCAGCGGTGTAGGCGGGAAGCTGGCCGTCTGCAGGCGAGGTGATCCAGCTGGTGCGGCGGTTGGCGGCTGCCACTTCCGCCCAGTGGCCGATGCCCATCGTGTCCGTGCTGTCTTCGTTCTGGTACCGCTGTTCGAGCTGTTCGACCATGTCCGCACGATCGGCGAATTCCTCCTGTGTCAGCAGCTGGCGGTTGCCGTGTTCGGGCGCGCGCTGCAGCGGCGTGCGACCGTTGAGGTGGTCAATCGGCCAACCGCCGCGGAAATCGGGCTCACCCCAGGCGGTGAGCGAAGGCTGGTAGGCGTCGGACGGCGCGGGAAGGACGGTCAGGTCCTCCTCCTGCGCCGTCGCAGCGCCACCTGCCAGCGTGCTTGCCGCAAGCAACAAGCCCAGCATCGATTTCCGCGTGGCCGCCATCAATCAGTTCCCCGCCGGCAGGGCGAAGGTGACGTAGCGGCTCTCACCCGGCTCGGGCAGGCCAAGGCCACCGAGGAAGTGGCCCATGCCGCCCACCGGAACGGTGATGTACTGGCGGCCGTCCACTTCATAGGTGGCCATCACGCCTTCGGTCGCCGCATCAAAGCGGTGTTCCCACAACACTTCGCCGGTGGCCGCATCGCGTGCGCGCACTGCGCGGTCAGACGCGGTGTTGACGAACAGCAGGCCGCCAGCAGTCACGATCGGGCCGGAACGCGGGGCCTGTGCGCCCACGCCGGTAATGCCCTGTTCTTCCAGCGTCAGGATCTCGCCATTGGGAATGTCGAAGATCTTCTCGCCGGTGTTCATGTCATAGGCGGTGAGGTTGGAGAACGGCGGCTTGATCGCCACCATGCCGTTGGATTGCAGCATGAAGTTCACCGGCCACCGATAGGGCACGTTGTCTTCCTGCGCATTGGGCATGGCTTCCAGCGCGGCTTCGCGGTTGTCCTTGTTGATCTTCAGCAGCAGCGGCAGTTCGCGGCTGACGACATAGAGGCGCTGGTTCACCGGATCGACTGCGACATTGCCCCAGTTCGCGCCGCCATTGTGGCCCGGCATGGAGACAGAGCCGCGTTCCGACGGAGGCGTGAAGATGCCATCGTTGCGCCACACATTGGTGAGGTTCTCACGCAGCGCTTCCTTGTCTGCCTCGGGCAGGTAGGGATTGATGTCGTCTACGGTGAAATGCAGGCGCATGAAGGGTTCGGGCCAGGTCGGCACCGGCTGGGTGGGGCTGGCGTGTTCGCCTTCCACGTCAGACGGCGGCACGGGCACTTCCTCGATCGGCCAGATCGGCTCCCCCGTCAGGCGGTTGAAGGTGAAGACATAGCCCTGCTTGGTCGCCTGAATCACGACCGGGATTTCCTCGCCATTGCGGGTTATCGTCATCAGCTTGGGGGCAACGGGAATGTCGAAGTCCCACAGATCGTGATGCACGGTCTGGAAGTGCCACAGGCGCTCGCCTGTTTCGGCATCCAGCGCGATCAGCGAGTTGCCGAACAGATTGTCGCCTTCGCGGTTGCCGCCGTAAAAGTCATAGCGCGGCGTGCCGGTGGGGATGAAGACGATGCCGTTCTCCACGTCGACCGTGCTTTCCGACCAGTTGTGGACGCCGCCGAACTGGGCATAATCTTCCGTTTCGGGCCAGGTATCGCGGCCAAACTCGCCATCGCGCGGGACGGTGTGGAACACCCACTTCAACTCGCCCGTGATCACGTCATAGGCCTGGATGTCTGCCGGGGCGGAGGCATAGTCATAGGCGCCCGCAGGCAGCGACATGATCGCAGTGTTCTTGTAGATGCGGCCCGGATTGTTCGTCATCAACGGACCGGCAGGCAGCACCGAACCTTCAGGCAGGGCGTCGCGCAGGTCCACGCCGCCATTGGTGCCGAAGCTTTCGATCATCCGGCCGGTCGCAGCGTCGACCGCGCGCAGGATGCCGTTGTTGAGCACGATCAGGCGGCCTTCGGAGCCGTCTTCGCTTTCCCAGTAGTTCACACCGCGAGAGCCGACGCGGCCTTCAAGATCGGACACCCAAAGTTCCGCACCGGCGGCGGGATCGAGCGCGACCAGCTTGCTTTCGCCATTGATCACATACATCCGCCCACCGCCGATGGTCGGGCCGAAAGTGGGCGGGGCGCCTTCGCCGGTGGAATAGGTCCACGCCACTTCAAGCTGGCTGACGTTGGACTGGTTGATCTGGTCCAGCGCGGAATATTGCGAGCTGTCACCGCCGCCCAGGTAACCGTCCCAGCCGACATAGTCATAGTCTGCAGCAGGCGCAGCGGTGGTGGCCATGCCTTGCCCGCCATCGGCGGTGGTGCAGGCGGCGGTTGCCACCGCCAGCGTGGAAATGGCTATCAGGCGCAATGCGCGGCTTGTAAGGCCGGTCTTGCCGGCACGGTTGATCGACAGGTTGATCACTCCCAACTCCCCAATGGTCTATCGCGGCCAGAATCCGGCCGTCGAGCTGCGGGCAATCTAGCCGCAAGCAGCCGCGTTCA
>Ga0181601_10001826_pt1 | contig 18351 bp, 18 predicted proteins | sample 041ome_8_FD_133020 | JGI IMG/M metagenome (GOLD analysis project Ga0181601, IMG submission 133020) | Coastal salt marsh microbial communities from the Groves Creek Marsh, Skidaway Island, Georgia - 041407BS metaG (megahit assembly) | ecosystem: Environmental > Aquatic > Marine > Intertidal zone...
ATGCGGACCCCAAAGAACTTGAAGTTCGCCAAATCTTTAAAGACCGTGCTGCTGCCGCGATCGAGAAGCTCAAAGCTCCAGAAGCGGCTTTTGCAGCCGACAAGGCTGCGCTTGAGGCCAAAGTAGCAGAGCTCAAGGCATCAGGTTCCGACCCCGCTGGCCTTGCCGCGGCTGAGGGACGTCTTGCCAAGTTCCCTGCGGACGTCGCTGCTTACACGGCATTCTTGAATGGAGAAAAAGCGCTTGCAGCTCGGGCAAACCCGCCTCGCGCGCATGCTGCGCCTTTCCCGGGTAAAGATGAGGCGGCCAAGGATAAGGCGAGGCTCAACTTCCTGGCACTTACCTTCACGCTCATGTTGGGAACGGCCGCACTGCCGCACATTCTGATGCGCTTCTACACGACGCCATCCGTCCGTGAGGCACGTAACTCCGTTACCTGGTCGCTTTTCTTTATCTTCCTGCTCTACTTCACAGCGCCTGCACTTGCTGTGTTGGTGAAGTTCGTGATGTACAACGACATTGTGGGAAGTCAGATCGCGAGTTTGCCGGCTTGGGTTGCCAACTGGAGTGCGGTGGATGCTAAGTTGTTGAGCATTACGGATATCAACATGGACGGCATTGTTCAGCTTGCTGAAGTTCGTATTGGTAGAGACATTGTGGTGCTCGCCACCCCTGAAATTGCCGGTCTGCCGTATGTTGTGTCCGGTATGGTGGCAGCCGGTGGTCTTGCTGCAGCCTTGTCAACCTCTGACGGCTTGTTGCTTACCATGGCGAATGCCTTGTCTCACGACGTGTACTACAAGATGATCGACCCCAATGCACCGGTGTCGCGTCGCGTTGCCATCTCGAAGACCATGCTTCTAGTGGTTGCCGTGTTGGCTGCCTTGGTGGCTCAGCAGAAGCCTGCCGATATCTTGTTCTTAGTGGGTGCAGCCTTCTCGTTTGCTGCTGCCGGTTTCTTCCCCGCCCTGGTGTTGGGAATCTTCTGGAAGCGCACAACGGGTATTGCTGCCTCGCTGGGCATGATCTCGGGCATCGTCATCTGCTTCTACTACATGTCGCTCAACCAGCCGTGGCTGAGAGAGGCCATCTGGGGCATTGCGCGATCCGTGCCCATTGGTCCCGATATGTGGTTTGGAATTGGTGCCATTTCATCCGGTATCTTCGGTGTGCCTCTGGGCTTTGCGGTCATCATTCTGGTGTCGCTTATTACCCCAGCGCCCAACCGTGAGGTGCAGGATCTTGTCTCGCAGGTTCGCTACCCCGACCTGAAGATAGCAAACTAAGCTCTAACCCGAGGGTGAGGTTCGCCTCACCCCAATAAAAAAGCCCGGCTCATCACCGGGCTTTTTTTCTTGCTGGTACTTACGCCACATGGTGGCGTTGATCCATTGGCACCTTAATCAATAAGTGGCTCGAAGGCAGACCCCTGGCCTGCAGCGGGCTGACCCATACGGGCAATGAGGTGGTCAAGTAAGCCCTCAAGGGAGGCCACTGAGGCCAAAGGCATTTCGGACAAGGCGTTCACTAAAAGCCCCATCTTAGGTTCCGGAACTCTGCTCAGAAGCTCATGGCCTTTGGGGGTTGCAGCAAGCTCGAAGGCACGGGCATCGGACTGACTGCGAGTACGCAAAACGTAGCCCTGTGCAACCAGGTGCCTCACAATGTTACTTGCAGTCGATTGATGTATAGCAAGGCGGTCGTTGAGCGCCCCTGGTCGAATACCTGGGTTCTCATCGATAACCACCAAGGCCCAGACGTGGGAGCCCGAAAGGCCGGTTAGCTGTTCAACTTTGCGGTAGTGCTCCTTCACCGCCCTAAAAATGACCCGAAACTGCTTCAGAACCCGAACAGCCTGATCCGGTACAACAGTTGCCACGTTCGCCTCCGCAGATAAAAAGATCTGCGAAGGCTACCATTTTCTTATTGGCTTAGGGTGAGCCCAAGCTTGAAGGTTCGCGGTGTGCCAGCCGTTAAGTAACCATCGCCTAGGAAATCCGCGGCATCCCGCCAGTGAGCCTTATCAAACAGGTTCTCAACATAAAAACGCAGGCTAAGCCCGGCACCCCCACCCAGACTGCGCTCCTGAAGAAGGCCGATATCAAAGCGATGGTAGGAAGGCAGCTCAACGCGACCGTCCGTGGTTGCAGGTCGCTTACCAACATAGTTCCAGACCAACGAGACCTGAGTTGGCTGGGATACCGAGAACTTATAGGCAAGCAGGCCGTTCATGCTCAGCTTTGGAGTGTTCAAGGCATGGCTACCGTTCACTGCCGCTTGAGAGGTTCCCGAGACCTTGGCCTGCATGGCTGTGAGCCCAAGCCTGCCGGTTAACGACTGGCTGAGAGTACCGCGTGCGCCCAGTTCAAGCCCAAGCCGAGATTCCTTGCCCTGTTGCACAAAGGGCCCCAAGGGATCGTTAAGCCCAGCATCGAGACGGAAATTGAATGGTCGATAGGTGTAAAAGGCAGTTGCCTCGTAAGCCAATGCACGATTAGGCTGTAGCCTCAGCCCAAGCTCATATGAATGCATACGCCGCGGCGAGAGCACCTCGCCATAGTTGGCACTGCTTAGGGGCGCTCGCTGGCCTGCCTCAAGGTCTTGCCGATACCCGATAAAGGCCCTGGCTACACGGAAGCTACGACTGTAAGTAAGGCTGGGAAGAAAGAGTGTTTTGTCTTGTGAGCGACGCACGATAGGATAAAAAGGAAACTGAGCCTCTAGCTCTTCTTTGTGCTGAACCCAGCGCCCACCAAACGCGATGGTGTCCCCATTGCGAAGGTTTAGCCGGTCGTGAGCGACGATGGCAAGCTGCTCAATGACCTGATCGAAAGTATCGCTAAAAAATGGGCTGGGGTTGGTACCACCTGTCCAGCTTGAGTTGAATACATTCCCCGTATCCGCATAGTCACTGAAGTCTGCATCCAACTCACCGTTATTGTTCGTATCTGCAACGTCCCACATGTAGCGCGGCATACTCGTTGTCCGCCTCAGGTAGGAGGCTCCAAAAGCGATGTTGTGCGTGATGCCTTCATGCCCAACCGTGTAAAGCCCATCCAGTGCCAGGTAGGCCGCATCGCGTTTTTCGTTAAGGCTTTGGTAATCCCAAAGGGTGAAATCACCGTTCGAACAAAAATAAGTGCCCGCTAAGGTACTTGTGCTGGCGGAACAACCCCAAGGAAAACTACTTCGGTCGTCGGTCTTCACCCGATGCAGTGATGCGGTTCCAATGAGCTTGAAGTCAGAATCAACAGCATGGGTAACTCGACCCATCGTAAACAGCGAGTCGAAGACCACAGGCTTAGACCAGTCCGACCGTCCGAGCACAAGCTTGGGATTTAATGGAGGTAAGGCTGTACCCCCGAGAAGCTGACTGCCCGGCTGGCTACGCTGACTGTGTCGGGAGTACTCCACATCCATCTCAAGAACCGAATTGAAGCCCAGTGGCCGGTCGAAAGCCAAGCTCACCATACCTGAGCCACCGTCGGCACCCCGAGCCTCGGGTCTTAAATGATCGATGGCGGCATTTAGCCTCCAGCCGCCTTCCGGTCCTACCTGACCAAGGTCAATGCCTGCCCCAAGAGATGCCCGAGACTCTGCGGTTAAATACACTTCCCGACCATGACGGGGCCGCTCGGTCACCAGATTAATAAGCCCCGCCGAGGTGCCCGCACCAGCCCAGGCTCCAGCAGGCCCGCGCAAGGTCTGAACCTGCTGCTTATTCTGCATGTTAAGCCGCGACTCGCCAACCACGGGCACACCATTCACCCGAATACCCAGCACCGGGTCAACGGCAAGGCCTCGAATAAGAAAACCCTCGTAATAACCCACCGGACTGTAGTAAGGCGTCACCGAACTGTCGAGTCGCAGCAGGTCGGTGAGACGACCTGGTCCCATAAGCGTCATATCGGCTTGATTGACGACCTGGCCTGAAAGCGGCTGATCCAGCCAGTCTTGCCCCGTGAAAAGCTGTGTCTGCGGTGAACCAATGCCCTGGTCTTGGGCTGGAGCAGCCCTAACTTCAATGTCTGGCAGTGCCGTAGCCGTTTGAGAGAACACGGACAGCGACCACATCCCGAGAGCCATGCCGACAACAAGACGACCCCAAGATAAAGAAGAAAAAGGCTTGGTCATTTAAACGTCTCCCAAAGCGAAGGGAAACGGACGAGCGGCAGACCCGGAATGAAGGCTGGCAACTCTTCACGCTTCCCTGCGCAAGTCTTAACTCGATCAGGTTCAAAGGGTTTGTCTCACCCGCCTTAAAAAAGGCTCTTAATCCAGACAGCGGTTGGCTTTCATTAAAGAAACCATAGAGCGCTTATCTGGCCTAAGAGGTTTCGGGACCCCTAGCGAGCCCAGAGTGTAAACCTTTTAAGAAAGCCGAGGCAAGTTCGTAACGCTGCTCAAGCCCCCCCGATAGAAAAACAAGCTGCTCGGTCTGAACCGGCTCTAAAAGGTCAAGGAGTATCCGATGCACAGCCTCGCGCGCCTCTGGGCTGTCACGCTGCCCAGGCTCGGCAACCCAATCAAGACCCTGAGGCTGACAAAACAAGGTTGCTGCATAGTGGGTTTGATGATGGGAGGACGCCAAGTTGCAAAGACTTGAATCGTTGAAATAGTAATGACTGTAAGCCGCGGTCACCAAGGGTGCAGAATCGCAGAACAGCCAGTCCTTATTCTGATGAGTCGCCTGCTGCAGACCCCAAATCTCTTGCCTTTGTTGCGCTTGAATGATCTGGAGTTGTTCGTCTTGGCCCGGTGGGCACCCCTTTTGGTTCACCCAATGCCTCAGGACTTCATCAAGATGCAGCCCTCGAAGCTCTGCGGCAAGCCGCTGACAAAGAGTCGTCTTGCCCGTGGACTCTGCCCCAATAACGGCAACCTTTAAGAGGCCTGACGTTGTATCCATAAACGTAGACCCCAGTAGGCAAGGCCAAACTGAATAAAGTACAAGGCTGCTGTGGGCAAGAGAGACTGTTGCAGAAAAAGAACCACAGAGGCCGCATTGGCAAAGAGCCATGCAAGCCAACAGTCGATACGTTTCATCCCCATAAGAGCCATGGCCACAAGGCTCACGGACGTCACGATGGCGTCAAGCCAAGGATTAGGATGCTGGTCCACTGATGAAAACCAGATGAAGAAGCCAAGCGATAAGACGACAACAGCGAGCAAAAAGTAAGCACGTTGTGCGCGTCTTAGCCATCCCGGCCCCTGGGTTGTGGAGGTGGGTGAGCGTTCTCTCGACTGTCGCCAATTCCACAAACCCCAGGCCGAGGTGAGAATAAAAACCAACATCAGAACGGCTTGTCCGATAAGATTCAGACTAAGGTAGATGGCTAGGTAGATTGCACTTGAAGCAATGAAGAAGGGCCATACCCAAATGTTCTCGCGTAAGCCAAGTACGACGCCTAAAAGGCCAAGCCCTGCTGCCAGCCACTCGAGACTTAACATTGACTGAAGACCATGGTTTCTAAACGATCACTTCGCTGGAGGGAGGGCGACGATGCCGATGAACTTGCGGCAGCGCAGGCCATTCAGCTCTGCCCTTTGTGTGGCCGACATCTAACGCCCGGAGATTCTGTGGATGAACATCATCTTACACCTCGGTCCCAAGGCGGGCGTGAGAAGCATCTCATTCATAAAGTCTGCCACCAGAAAATTCATCAAACCCTAAAGCCGCGCGAGCTTGCCCGCCACTTCAACTCATGGGATGCCTTAAGAACCCATCCCGAAATACACAAATTCATTGAGTGGGTTCAGAAGCGGCCAAGCGAATTTCTCGGCTAGTTTTTTGCGACAATAAGGTATAAGAAAATCTCCGCTCACGTCACACGGCTGACGCCCTGCGCCGGTCTTTTTTAAGGCTCCATTCGTATGCCGCATTTCCTGAATGCTTTCAGCCTGTCTGCTTATCGCCAGGCTCGAAGCCAGCCTCAGTTGTTTGCTCTGCTTGCTCTATTTTTTTGCGTAGGCCTGATCTCCGGCTGCAGCAAAACCGAATCCCCGGCTGCCCTTCCCCCGGCCGTTAAAGTTTTCGAGGTAGGCTCCTCGTCCATTAGCCGTTCAAGCCAGTCCACGCAAGACGGGTTCTCTGCCGAGGCAGCGCCTGGCGCCAATCAAATCCCAGGCGAGCTTCGCTCTGAGCTCTCAGGTACTGTCATTGAGGTCTTGGTTAAGGCCGGTCAAAGCGTAAGTGCGGGTCAGAGCCTTGTTCGGCTTGACCCACGAGATGCAAAGCTTGCCAACTCGGCGGCCGAGGTTCAAGTGCAGGCTGCTCGCGCCAGGCTTGCAAACGTTGAAGCCGATTTCAATCGCTACACCGAATTGTTAAACAAAGGCTTTATCTCGAAGGCGGAATGGGACCGACGCGAGGCGCTGCTCATTGCCGAGCGCGCGCAGTTCGAGGCCACACTTGACCAGTTAGGCGTCTACACCTTGCGAGCGCTCGATCCTGGTGTGGTCCGCCAGGTTCTTGCCTCACGATCCCAAGTCGTGCAGGCGTCGGACCTGTTGGTCCAGCTACAGGTCAAAGCATCTTCCCGCGTATCGCGGTCTAAGGTAAATCCAAAGTCCTCGCAGAACGAGGTTTACACCATTCCCCTAACCGCACTCCTGGACGGCCGCACGGTCATGCGTGTCATTCCGAACCAGGACCAGTTCCTTGTCGAGCCCATTGCTGTAAACGTTCTTGAAGCCAATGAGCGGCATGCTCGGGTCGAGGGCTTGGTTGAGGGCGACACCATTGTGGCCGTAGGCGCTCACCTTTTAAGTCCGGGGCAGACGGTACGCCGCCTCACGCCCTAAGCTAATAAGGCCCACACTGGTCAAATGAAAAGCTCTACGAAATTGAACCTTTCGCTCTGGGCCATCGAGCATCCCGCGCTGATTCGATTCCTCATGGTCTCGCTGCTCATCCTTGGAATTGGCAGTTACTTCCAGCTTGGCCAGGATGAGGACCCCCCCTTCCACTTTCGAGCCATGGTCGTGCAGGCCTACTGGCCAGGCGCAACAGCATCCCAAATGGCGGATCAGGTGACCGATCGGCTCGAACGTATTCTTCAAGAGGTCCCCAACACCGACAAAATCGTGAGCTTCTCAAAGCCGGGGCAGTCCACCATCATTTTTCAAGTGAAGGACGACTTTGACCCTAACGAGGTCGCTGACCGGTTCTACACCGTTCGCAAGAAGATGATGGATATGGCAAGGGACCTTCCCGAAGGCGTGCAAGGCCCTTTCTTTAACGATGACTTCGGAGATACCTTCGGGGTGATCTACAGCCTTGCCGCGCCCGACTACAGCCAGGCTGAACTCAACGACTTCGTACGCAGTGCGCGCAGTCAGCTTCTTTTAGTTAAAGACGTGGGCAAGGTTGAGATCTTTGGGCTTCAAGAGGAACGCGTCTTTGTGCAGCTAAGCAGGCAGGAACTTGCTCGGTATCAGCTCAGTGCCAGCAGCGTTGGCCAACAGATTGCAGAACAAAACGCCGTTGTTGATGCGGGCCGGCTTGACACCAACGCCTTTACCATCCCAATAAAGGTCTTAGGCCAGTTCGGCTCGATCGAAGAACTTGCCTCCATGCCTATTCGTGCAGGCCAGCGCCTCTTAAGGCTTGAGGACATTGCAACCATTCGACGAGCAACCGTTGACCCACCCAGCCCCTTTGTGCGCGTGAATGGCAAGCCCGTTGTTGCGCTTGGTGTGTCGATGCTTAAGGGGGGAGACATTATTGCCCTTGGCAACAATCTGGACGCAGCTATCTCCAAAATTGAATCCCAGATGCCCATTGGCGTCACCATTCAACAAATTCAAAATCAGCCGAAGGTTGTCGCAGAATCAGTCCACGAATTCCTTAAGGTTCTAGCAGAGGCTATTGCCATTGTATTGGCCGTGAGCTTACTGGCACTTGGGCTCCACCGACGACCTCTAAGGCTTGACCCTCGCCCAGGGCTAATCGTCGCCATTAGTATTCCCTTGGTCATGGCCGTTACGTTTCTCATCATGAATCTCTGGGGGGTTGGGATTCACAAGATTTCTTTAGGCTCTTTAATTATCGCCCTTGGTCTACTGGTGGACGATGCCATTATTGTCGTTGAGATGATGATTCGTAAGCTCGAAGAAGGAAGCGACCGGCTTGCAGCCGCCACAGCCGCCTACGAACTTACCGCCATTCCCATGCTCACTGGCACCCTCATTACAGCAGTTGGTTTTCTTCCCATTGGCATTGCGAAGTCCGTGGTCGGTGAGTACACCTATGCCATTTTCGCGGTGACCGCTGCGGCCCTTATTGTCTCCTGGCTTGTCTCAGTTCTCTTTGTGCCGTTTCTAGGCATGTGGCTGCTCAAGGTGCCCTCGAGGTCTCACGGCGACAACGAGAGCAGCCTGCGAGACTCAAGCGCCTACCAAGTCTTTCGCGCCATGGTGACCTGGTGCGTTAATAACCCTGTTAAGACCATTGTGGCCACGCTCCTTACCTTTGTACTTGGACTTGCTGGCATGAGTCGCGTCGAACAACAGTTCTTCCCAGACTCTTCGCGGCCCGAAATTCTAGTGGATGTCTATCTTGTGGAGGGTGCGGGCATTGAAGCAACCGCGGCAACCGTTGAGCGCATTGAGAATGAAGCGCGCAGTATTGAGGGCATCGACACCATCACCTCCTGGGTAGGGTCCGGGGCACCAAGGTTTTTCCTTCCGCTCGACATCATCTTTCCTCAAAGCAACGTCGCTCAGCTCATTATTCAACCTCAACCCGGCTTTTCTCGGGAGGCGGTATTCAATGACTTGCATAAGCGTATCCCCGCCGCCGCCCCCGAGGCACGGCTGCGCATAAAGCTTCTGCCCAATGGGCCACCTGTACCCTACCCTGTGCAGTTTCGACTAACTGCCGAACGACCCGACGCGCTCTACGAGGTGGCCGAACGGGTGCGAGAGGTTATGAAGAGGCATCCCGAGGTGCGTGGCCTGCACGACAACTGGAACGAGCGCCGACCTGTCGTGCAGATCAACCTTGACTTAGCAAAGGCACGTGATGCAGGAGTCACCTCAGCGGCCGTTGCCCGAGAGCTCCAGGCTCGATTCTCAGGCCGTGTGGTTGCTGACTACCGGGAGCGAGAGAAGATTCTTCCCATTGAGGTAGAGCTACCTGAAAAAGAGCGCGACTCCATGCAGGACATACGCGACCTACTAGTACCGAGTACAAACGGTCGCCTTGTTCCTCTTGAGAAGATTGCTCGGCTTAAGCTTGTCTGGGAGCCTGGGATGATCTGGCGCCACAATCGCCAATACGCGCTTACCCTTCAGGCTGACGTCACCCCCGGTGTGCAAGGCGCTACGGTCGCACTGGAGCTTCAGAAAGCCTTAGAGCCAGTGAAGGCGTCGCTCCCTGTGGGGGTCGGCCTGTATATTGGAGGCACAGTGGAGGAAAGCTCTAAGGGTCAGGCCTCTATCTTTGCCGGTGTCCCCATTATGTTGTTCGTAACCTTGATGCTTCTTGTCATGCAGCTTCAAAGCACGCCGCGCAGCCTCATGGTCCTGGCAACCGCACCTCTGGGCCTGGCTGGTGTCGCGGCCTCCCTACTTCTACTGCAAAGGCCCTTTGGGTTTGTCGCCATGCTTGGGGTGATTGCTCTCATGGGCATGATTATGCGAAACGCGGTAATTCTAATTGATCAAATTGAGAAGGAGCGGGCCCGAGGCTTATCGGTTCGATCCGCCATTGTGGAGGCTACGATTCTTCGATTTCGCCCCATCACTCTCACAGCAGCGGCAGCGGTTCTTGCCATGATCCCCCTTCAAAGCAGCGTCTTTTGGGGTCCAATGGCTGTTGCCATTATGGGAGGACTGGTGGTGGCAACTGGGCTTACCTTGCTTTCGCTACCGGCCCTGTACAGCTTGGTCTACGCACAAAAAGAAGGCGCTCTTCGCTAGAACTTAACCGGGAAGGGCGTAACGACTGGTTGGAGCAAGAATAACGGCCTCACCTTCAAGCACCGCCTCACCCTTTTGGTTCGTTACTAGGGTCTCAAGCCAGACTTTTCCCTTTTCGTCCTTTTGAGACACCTTAACGGTGCCCGTAATCTCATCACCGAGATAGACCGGCCGCTTGAACTTCAAGGTCTGCCCCAAATAAATCGTGCCGGGCCCGGGAAATGTGGTGCCCAAGATGCGCGAAATAATACTTGCCGTCCAGATGCCATGGCCCACGACGGCCTTTAAGGGCGTCGTTGCTGCATAGCTTGGATCGGTATGGGCAGGATTGCAGTCTCCCGATACCTTAACGAAGGCATCTAGGATGTCTTGGGTGAGGACAGTAGACAGGCTCGCTGACTGCCCAATAGTGATTTCCTCAAAAAGCGTATTGGTTGACATAGGGTAATCCCTTAATCGCAAAGAGACCTTAGTTTAACCCCTGTTTTTGCATTGCCACATTTACATTTGTAGAAATATTTTGTTAAATTAGTCGAGAATGTTTAACAGCGCACCCAAACAAGGGGCTCTTCTACGCTTTTTGCTTGAGAGACAGCCATACAGCGAGGCCACCCTTGACGTCATAAGACCCCGCCTCCTTCAGGGTGGAGTAAACAACGAGTGCCTCCGCAATGCGAGCCAGGTGCAAAAGAGCCACGGCTTCAAAATGGTAAGCGGGTGGCTCTACATTGCAAAGCCCACCCTAGGGACGGCGCAATTCACTCAGCACTGGTGGAATTACGACCCTAGCCAGCAAGTGTTCTACGACCTTTCACCGAACATTGAGCCCAACGCCATTCATGTGCTGGATCTTGGGCTGGCTAAATTTGCCTCGGAGCAGTTCGGCTATCTCACGGTTGCCAAATCAATCTTACTTAAGGGCAAACGATTCTTTAGCCTTGACTATGGTGAGGATGGGTTTGATATAGAACCGATTGAACGTCTAGACGACCAATCGCTCTTCCCCCCCAAACCCCATCATGGACAACGGTTGTCCTAATTTTTTAGCGAATCTCAAGCAAAGCTTATAAGTTACTTGGCCACCCCGCCTGAGCCAAGTGGCTTCGGCAGCTGTGAGCGACCTTCACGCAGGTCTGAGGTGCATTCCACGGTGAACTTGGGGTCAGTGCTTGCCCTTAGCTTTTCAGCGGATTGCTTGCAGGACTCTTCAGACAAATGCCGCTCCATCACCGTGAAGTTCGTGGTGGTTCCTATCCAGACAATCAGAAGCCATTCCTTCATGCGCGATTACCCCTACTGATCGTTCACAAGGGCTTCGGCCCACGGGGCAGGAAGCCCCCAGCCAACGGCGCGCTGGCGAGACCAAAGCGCTTCAAGCACTCGATGCACCGCCTTGCGGTCACAACGAAAACCCGCTGAGTCGCCATTACCCTCGAAGATCATCGAATAGCTACCCTCGTTCTGACTGAATCGGATGGTTGAGATGAGACCAAGGCTCAGAAGGCCTTCAAGCTTGGGAGATGGGGGAGAGCTATCACCACCCTGAGCACGCAATTCCGCCACGGCCTGTTCGTGTTCCAGGCATGCAGCCTCCTTCGACTGATCCCCAATCAAACCCCCATAAACATCGGGCAAGAACCGAGAGACAAGTCGGCGACTAAGCCAAAAAGTAGCGTTCGAGTCTTCCGCCGTGAGCCTCACCCAGAGGCGATCTTCAGAGTCGCTGTACCCGAAGGTAATAAGTGAATACCAGTTTGTCATTCTCAAACAAGCTCTCGTCCGGTTATTGGAACTTCTTCTTTCGAAGGATAAACAATAAATCCGAAGTGTTCAGCGATTCCGACAGCCAATAAAAGAAAAATGCAAACCAAAACCAGACGAAGATTAGACGACCTTCGTAATTCATTCTTAAGTTTATTGAAGATCATGGCGATCAGAAGAACTGGTAGCGGGGGTAGGATTTGAACCTACGACCTTCGGGTTATGAGCCCGACGAGCTGCCAGACTGCTCCACCCCGCGCCGAGCCTCTAACTATACAACAATTAATTAGGCTGCACGCTTAGAATGGGGTATGAACTTTTGCTCTCGCTGCGCGGCACAGACCCAACAGATAATTCCGGCCAACGACAATCGCATGCGGCAGGTGTGCACGAAGTGCGGCGAGATTCACTACGAGAATCCAAAACTGGTCGTGGGCACCGTTGCGTACTTTCACGAAAAAGTATTGCTTTGTCGTCGCGCCATTGAGCCCCGAAGCGGCAAATGGACTCTGCCTGCCGGGTTCATGGAGTTAAACGAAACGACTCAAGAGGGCGCTCTGAGGGAGACACTCGAAGAGGCTGGCGCCTTGGTAAGGCCCATTAAGCTTATGGCTGTTTACGATGTCGTGGTTGCGAATCAGGTGCACCTTTTTTACCTTGCTGAGATGACCTCTGAAAACCTTGATCCCGGTGAAGAGTCACTCGAGGCCCAACTCTTTCACGAGCATGAGATTCCTTGGGATGAAATTGCCTTTCGCTCCGTCGAAGCAGCCCTGAGGCATTTTTTTAAAGATAGGCAGGTTCACCATTCGCTTCCTGTCGATCATCAGAGCATGCGCTAAAGAAACCTCATGACCGAGCCATCGCCTATTCGACTTCCTTGGATAGAACCGGGCGATGCATTTCCTTCAAGCAGGCGGGCGTTAACCGATCAGCATGGTGCAAACGGGCTAATTGCGGCAAGCCAGTCCCTTACCCCTGAGATGCTCGAGAAGGCCTACCGTAGTGGCATCTTCCCATGGTCGGGACCAGGCGAACCGGTTCTCTGGTGGACACCCAATCCACGCATGGTTCTTCAGGTCGATGCGTTTCGATGCAGGCGGTCGCTCGTGAAAACAATTCGTCAGGCCGTGGAAAGACACTACGAGCTTCGGGTCGATAGCTGCTTTCAGACAATCCTGACGCAGTGCGCCGCTCCTAGGCAAAGTCAAAACGGAAGCTGGATCACCCCCGCGATTATTCAGAACTATCAAAAGCTTCAAGAACGTGGACTTTCGCACAGCCTTGAGCTCTTTGACGGCCAAAGGCTTTTGGGTGGGCTCTACCTGGTAAGTATTGGCCAGATGCTTTTTGGAGAGAGTATGGTTAGCCTCGAGCCCAACGCCTCAAAAATTTGTCTGGCTATGCTTGTGCAGTGGGCGAAAGCACACGGTGGTCAGTTCATCGACTGCCAACAACAGACGCAGCACCTTCAGTTTCTTGGAGCTCAGCCCATGGACCGAGAGCGATTTGAAGCAGTCCTTACAAAGGAGACAGAAAAACCGGGGTTTCCTTGGCAAGAGCACCCTCCCAGACTTACACTCTGGGGGGAATAGCCATGTCAAGCCTCCGAGACCTCCCTGTTGCGACCCTGCAGTTTTACGTCACTGCACCGTATTCCTGTAGCTACTTATCCTCGCGCAAGGCGCGCTCTCAGGTTGCTACTCCCAATCACCTTATTACATCGGAGCTCTACGGAGACCTCGTTCAGATGGGCTTTCGTCGAAGCGGTGCCTTCGCCTACAGACCTTACTGCGATGGCTGCAGGGAATGCATACCTTTACGTATCCCCGCCGGCGAGTTTGAGCCAAACCGGACGCAGAGAAAGCTCATACGACGACACAACGAGCAGCTCCTTGTTCAGCGTGAGCCCCTGCAGTTTCGTGACGAGCACTATCGGCTCTACCAGACCTACCAGTCGCATCGTCATGCAGGCGGTGGCATGGATCAAGACAGTCGAGATCAGTACGCGCAGTTTCTCTTACAAAGCCGTGTTTCGACTGAGCTGATTAGCTTTCGCCATCCTAGCGGCGAACTTGCCATGGTCAGCATTGTGGACCGACTTCCTGATGGACTCTCGGCGGTTTACACCTTCTACAACCCTTTGGATCCCAAAAACTCTTTCGGTACCTATGGCATTTTGTGGCAAATTGCTGAATGCCAGCGGCTGGGGCTCAGCTACCTCTACCTTGGCTACTGGATTTCAGGAAGTAAGAAAATGGCCTACAAGGCGGGGTTCAAGCCTTCAGAGATGCTTATCCATGGGCAATGGCGTCGCGTTCAAGATCTTGATGAGTCCCAAGAAGCCCCATGACGGCTCGGCCTAGCAGTTCGCATTGGCTATGGCAGCTCTACCCGGCCCTGCGTCCACTTCTCTTCCAACTTGACCCTGAAACCTCTCACCACCTAAGTTTTGGCTCGCTAAATCGCCTGAATCGGTGGGCACCGTGGCTGCTTCCAGCCTCCTCTCCACTGCCCTCGTCTGAAAAACAAGTGGCTGGTCTAAGGTTTCCCAATGCTGTAGGCCTTGCCGCTGGCCTTGATAAAAATGCCGAATTGATTGACGCCCTTGGCTGCTTTGGGTTTGGGTTCATTGAGGTAGGGACCGTGACGCCTAAACCACAGCCAGGCAACCCTCGGCCAAGACTCTTTCGAGTGCCTAAAGCGCAGGGGATTATCAACCGTTTTGGATTCAACAACCTCGGCCTCGAATCATTCTTGAACAATGTCAAAACATCCCGTTGGGTCGCCGAAAAAAGAGGAGTGCTTGGGCTCAACATTGGTAAGAATGCCAGCACACCAGTTGACCGGGCGGTCGACGACTACCTCATCTGCCTGCGGGCGGTTTACCCTTGGGCCGATTACATCACCGTAAACATCTCATCGCCCAACACACAAAGTCTGCGGGACCTCCAATCGGAAGAGTTACTAAAGACACTCTTACAGTACTTAAAATCCGAGCAGGCAAACCTACGCCGGTCCATCGGGAAAGAGGTTCCTCTTTTTGTAAAGATTGCTCCAGATCTTGATGACGAGGCAATAGGTACCATTGCAAGACTCATTCAACAGTTCGACATCGAGGGGGTTGTTGCAACCAATACAACCATCGACAAGTCTGTTATTCAAGGTCTTCCACACGCCCAAGAACAAGGTGGCCTGTCGGGTGCGCCACTCTCTATTCAGTCAAGTCTGGTGCTTCGTAAGCTTCGGCAGTTGGTTGGCCCCGGAACGGGGCTTATTGGCGTTGGCGGCATCATGAACACTGAAGATGGTCTTGCCAAGTTAAAGTCGGGTGCAGACCTTATTCAGGTTTATTCGGGCCTCATCTACAAAGGCCCGCGATTGGTTCACGACCTTGTCTCGGGCCTCGATGACTTCCAAAGCGCGTAACGATCGGCGAAATTTTTACCCTTCGGCACAGGTAGATCACGAAACCTCGACCAGCCTGATGCCATAGGAAGAAAGGCCAGGTAGCCCCGACCCCGAGCCATAATACGCAGGGCCCGGTTCGCGACACCAAAAACAAGCCTGTACAAATGCGGTCGCATGGCAACGAAGCCCCATGCCCAAAGCGCCCAACGCTCTCGCCAGGGGCGAAGATGCCGATCGAACTGACGCTCACGAAGCTTGCGTAGCAGGTCTGGCAGGGGGATTTTGACGGGGCAGACCACATGACATTCACCACACAAGGTAGCGGCCTGGGGAAGATCAAGAGAGTTCTCAAGGCCTGCGTACGACGGGGTTAGGACGGCTCCCATTGGGCCAGGGTAGACCCAGCCATAGGCGTGGCCACCAATTTTTTGGTAGACCGGGCAGTGGTTCATGCAGGCGCCGCAACGAATGCAACGAAGCATCTCTTCAAACTCACTGCCTAAAAGACCCGAACGACCGCCATCGACAAGCACGAAGTACAAATGGTCAGGGCCATCCGGCTCGCCTTGGCTGCGGACACCCGTTAGCAAGGACACGTAGTTCGAGATGGACTGACCCGTTGCCGAACGTGTGAGCAGGCGCGCCATGGTGGCGAAGTCTTCAAGGGTGGGTAAGACCTTCTCAATGCCGGTTACCACAACGTGAACCTTGGGCATGATGGTGCACATACCCTCATTGCCTTCGTTCGTCACCAAGGCGACAGACCCTGTTTCGGCAATAACGAAGTTTCCCCCCGTAACACCCATGTCTGCCGCTAAAAACTTCGGCCGAAGTTGTTGACGTGCTTCGCGAGTAAGCTCAGGAATATCGTCAAGCCGGGGCTTATCGTGAACCTGGGCAAAAAGGTCAGCAATCTCCTCCTTGTCCTTGTGAATGACTGGGGCGATGATATGGCTTGGCGGCTCGTTGTCGTTGATTTGAAGAATGTATTCGCCAAGATCAGTCTCGACGGGCTCAACACCTGCGCGTCGCAGAGCCTCATTCAGGGCCATTTCCTCAGACACCATCGACTTGGACTTGGTAACAGTTTTGGCCTCGTGGCGCTTCGCAAGGCTCACGACAATCTCAGACGCCTGAGCCGCCGACTCTGCGAACAAAACAGTGGCGCCTCTCTCGGTTGCTTTTTTCTCAAAAAGCTCAAGCCAGACATCTAGGTTCTGTATGGCCCTGTTTCGACGCTCGACGGCCGCATCGCGGGTGGCGTCGAAATCAATTTCCGTCATGACCTGAGCCCGCGCCGATACAAACTTATCGGCTAAGCGACGCAGGTTTTTCTGAAGTCGTGCGTCTTGCAGTTTGAGTTCAGCGCGCGACTGAAAATGCATGGACTGAACTTGCATAACCTAAACCTCCCCTGCGAGTACTTGCGCAATATGCAAGACCTGCGTCTTGTCGTCACCAAGACGCCGTAAACGACCCTCGATGTTTAGCATGCAACCCAAGTCACCAAGCACCACCGCCTGAGCTGAGGTGGCTTGAATATTGCCAATTTTTTCGTCGACAATGGCCGATGAAACAGCACCGTATTTGAGTGAAAAGGTTCCGCCAAAGCCACAACAGGCACGGGCATCTTTCATTTCGCGGACTTCGACGCCTGGTATTAATTTGAGTAACTGCCGAGGCTGGGCACAGACCCCGAGCTCGCGCAGACCACTGCAGCTGTCGTGGTAGGTCACCGCACCCGAGAGCTTACCCGGCACATTCTCGACCTGCATAACATTGGCGAGAAAATCGGAGAGCTCGTAAATGCGGGGACCAAGGTCGACGAGTCGGTGCTTAAGGCCTGGATCATCAGAAAAGAGATCGGCGTAATGAACTTTAATCATGCCCGCACACGAGCCCGACGGAATGACCACGTAGTCATACCCCTCGAGCTGCTCAAGCACACGCTCAGCAAGCCGGTGGGCACTTCGACGGTCTCCCGAGTTGTAAGCCGGCTGTCCACAACAGGTTTGATCGGGAGGAACAACCACTTCACAACCCGCATGCTCCAACAGCTTAATGGCTGCAAAGCCAATTTCAGGCCGCATGAGATCGACCAGGCATGTAACAAAAAGAGCAATACGAGGGTTGTTTGGCAGTGCGACCATAAGACTTCCTTTATTTCATCTCATTGTGCCACTACCCAGCCATGAATAAACTGAACTTCGTCTAAGATATCCGGCATGCCACCAACCGCCCAGCCAGTCGTGCCTGCTCGGCCTGCGATTCAGGTTATTGAACGTATGAACGCCCTGCTCGACACGCTCGCCCGTCAATCCGACCCGGTTTCGCTGAAGGACTTATCAGGCCAGACGGGCCTGCACCCCTCCACAGCCCATCGAATCTTAAACGACCTCGTCTTGGCGCGAATGGTTGACCGTACAGAGCCAGGGCTATATCAGCTTGGGATGCGGCTACTGGAGCTCGGTAACTTGGTGAAGGCCCGCCTCAACATCCGCGACGCAGCGGCAACGCCAATGCGAGAACTTCACCGACTCACAGGGGAGACTGTGAATCTGTCGGTGCGGCAAGGCGATGAGATTGTTTACGTGGAACGAGCCGTGAGCGAGCGGTCGGGGATGCAAGTCGTGCGCGCGATTGGTGGCCGAGCACCCCTGCATTTAACCTCCACGGGCAAGCTCTTTTTAGCCCATGAAGAAGTACGAGCAGTAAGGTCTTATGCCATGCGCACCGGGCTTTCCGGGCAAACCCGAAACAGCATTACCGAGGTGTCGCGGCTCGAACTTGAACTTCAGGAGGTTCGCAATCAAGGTTTTGCGCGCGATAATGAGGAGCTTGAACTGGGGGTTCGATGCATAGCTGCGGCCATTCACGATGATGCAGGCCGGATTGTGGCAGGACTATCCATATCGGCCCCCGCCGATCGGGCGAATGATGGCTGGGTTGATGCCCTTAAAAAAACAGCCTTCCAGATTTCCGAAGCCATTGGCTTCGGCTCGGGCCTTCAAGATTCTTTTGATCGCTAATAAAACCAATCAAAGCGCAAGGTCAGGCCTTTGGGTCGACCACTTTAAAGACAAGGACCTAAACGGGGTTTCTGGCCAGCGATTGCTCGGTCTGTGATTTAGAACTGTCGTGAATGGCTGGTGCATCAGCCTTTTGAATAAGCACCTTACGAATGGTCTCCGCGTCGCGCACCCGATGACGTTTACCCTGGGCGTCAAGCATAACAATGATGACGGGACGGCTTTC
>Ga0181601_10001828_pt1 | contig 18335 bp, 9 predicted proteins | sample 041ome_8_FD_133020 | JGI IMG/M metagenome (GOLD analysis project Ga0181601, IMG submission 133020) | Coastal salt marsh microbial communities from the Groves Creek Marsh, Skidaway Island, Georgia - 041407BS metaG (megahit assembly) | ecosystem: Environmental > Aquatic > Marine > Intertidal zone...
CGAAATCGCCTTCTTCATCGTCGTCGTCGTCTTCCTCATCCGTCACCGCCTCGTACGCGTCGTACTCACCGCCATCTTCGTCGTCGTACAGCCCGTCATCGGAGAAGTAGTCGTCGGCATCCTCTGCTACTTCTGCAGTATCATCAAGCATCAGTGCGTCGTCTTCCTCTTCTTCCTCAGAGTCCTCTTCTTCAGAATCTTCCTCAGAATCTTCCTCGGAAGAGTCATCAGACTCTTCGTCTTCAGCGTCCACGAGATCCTCGTCTTCAACTTCTTCACCCTCATGTAACACCATTTCGTCGTCGTCGTCGTCGTCGTCGTCGTCGTCGTCGTCATCGCCCATATTGAACTCTTCTCCGATAACCATATCAGTGTATTCGTTCGCAGTTCCGAAGTCAATACCACCGTCATCCTCGCCTGCTTCGTTCATGTCTTCATCAAATTCTCCATCGAGAGCATCCATCGTTTCAATAACGTCTGCTTCGACATCTTCGTCAGCGTCATCATCAATGATGCGTGTAACTTGAATGTTACCACCGCCAGCATTTGCGATGATTGTTTCGAGCATCGTCTCCGCATCAGCCACTCCATGGTCGTCAGCGACGCGACCAGCCGCGGCGGTAGCTCGACGTAGTGCGTGACTGATACGCGCTAACCGATTCTGCCTATTGTTCTTCGTCGATCGCGTTATTAGTGACTCGAGAACGGCAAGTATCACGCGTAACATGCCCAAGTTGTCACTGTCGTGGTGAAGATCTCTGATGAGGCTGATCAATTTCTCTGGCAGCTTCATCTGATACATCGACTTGAGCAGCCCTTGTTGGAGATTGAAAACGACACGGTTACGAAGTCGCTCACCGCTTTGGTATCCACGCGCTAGGGCGTAGTCCATCAAAGCATGGAGTAAGTCGACGCATGCGTGTTTTGGCATGTCGTCATCGTCCTTGTGATGCAGCGCGTGCACAATCTTTTCAAGGATGCGGGAACGAGCCTTGGCGTTGTTCACGCACAACGTGGCAAGAAAGAAAGCGGCATTCTCGGCACCACTCCAGAATCCAGTCGCAGCTTTTTTGCTGTGTCTACTGCTTGGTAGCCTGTGAGCAATAATGTCAATGAAAAAGTCGTTACTCGTATCAAACTTCATCATAATCTTGACGCTGCTGGGATGTACTTCCACCAACTCTGTCAACAACCTAAAAGCAGCCGCTTGTCTTTCTTGCAATCGCACGTCTGCGGGGTCCGTAGACTCGAGTGGCTCTTGTACTTCGATTACGATACCAAGGAGAAGCTCAACGACTGTGCGCAAATTCTTTGACGGTTTTGCTTCTGAAAAGGTGCTCGGATCCACGCCATCCTTCGGCACGACAATGCCGTACGCTTGACCCTCGCTTTTCACTTCCGCAACGCGAGAGAAGGCAGTCTGAAACAGGCCAGGATCTCGTTCGAGCACGTGCTTCAGCGCTGTACAAAATGTCTTCAGCGCAACCTTGCGGTCTCGACCGAGGGGTGGTTTTGTGATACTCTTCACGATTTCGAATTCCATCGTCGTCTGAAGTGACTTCTTGTCGTCGGCGAGGTGCCGTAAAATGACGGAAACACTCTCGTTTTCAAAATTCCAGAAGTATTCAAAAAGTGCAGCAGGAAAACGCTTTTCAGGGCTAGTAGGATGCGGAGCCGACATGACCAACTCAACGACGCTGGCGTCGCGCGAAGTGTTTGCTAGCAAATCGAGCACAGTACCGAGCGAATCCGTCTCTTTGTACTCGTGCGTCTTTTCTCCGTTCATTCGTATCGCGACACTGAGCATCTGGATGCATGACTGCGACACATCAATCAATTGTCGATTTGATAAGAAGCCAAAGGTTTTGTAGACACTCTTTCCATCAGATTTTGTCGCCTCCACCTTTTGCAAAGACGCAGCCGTGTTTATACACTTAGCCATCGTAGAGAAGTAGACAGGTAATTCAGAATCCTGCTTGTCAATAATCTCGCTCGACACTCCGATGAAACTGCTAACCAGATTGTCCAAGAATCCTTCGTGATGCCACATCAGCTGTGTCAAGTTTGCGTCACCTTGGTCGGCAACGGCACTCGTAAATGAGTAGAGTTTCATAGCCATGACGGCGTCTCGGCGCGTCCCATCGCTTCTATCACATAAGAGCGCTGAAACACACGCCTCGATGCACTCTTGACGTTCCATTCCAAAGAGACTGTGCTTGTCAACAATCACTTGCATTAACTTTGCCGCTTTCTCTACGCAAAGGCCGAGATACGCATATAAAGAATCGATGATGACGGTTAATTCCGGCAAGTGTCCCTTCATGATGTGTTCAGATGCTTCGCTTTCAGCTGCGAGCTCTTCTGTGGTACTCTCAACATGCGTCGATGCCTGCCCGGACGCCTCTTCTTCTACGGGTGCCGTCGGGGTAGGTGTCGGTACTTCCACGGGAACTTCATCCATCGGGTGAGTAAGCAAATACTCCATCGCACTCTCAACACTCCTGCCTTGTACGGCGGCAATGGCGTGATACGCGTGCCCCGGTGGGAAACCCATTTCTGCAATCGTAGCCACCATTTGATCTGATGGAACGAATCTGGGCGGAGGTGGAGGCGCGAGGCGAATCGGATTCTGTGGCTTCTTCGGCGGCATAATTTTCGCCTGCTCAGTGCCGCCCAGAATATTCAAGAAGCAGTTCAAAATACTATCCAGGGTGGGTTTGGTCATCAACGCGGCGAATCGAGCAAGCTCGGGCCTCCACATACACTTAAGAGTGTCATTCAGAACGTAATGAATCCAATCCATCACTCGAGAAGGCGATTGGAATAACGAATCACGTAGTAGCGGGACCTCAGGTATGGATGAGAGGTGAGAGATATCGCTTGGGTCGATGTGCGTTGGTACAGCGGCGTGCAGGGCCACCTTGGACGCAGTCGACGACGCCACTTGTTTCACATCCGAAACAGATTCGAAAAGACGAGCAAAACCGCTCAACGTTTTGTAACACTCTGTCGTAAGTTCAATCCCTCGTACCGCCTCTTCACTCCCGAGTGGATTGGATTGATCCACCTGCACGGAATCAAGTATGTGATTGGTCACGTCGACAGTTTCTTGGAAAAGTGGCTTGAATTCTTTGAAGATACCAGAGCGAGCAGAATAGCTAATCATCACCGCGTTCGGAGACGATCTCCTCGCATCAAAAAAGGTTTCGTAGCTGAGTGCTATCATGCCTTGCAGCTGACGTTGATATGCGTCCAAGTCGCCCTGCGACAAACCTTTACAGTCCTGCTTGCGCAGCTCGCGCAAAGCCAGAACCAGCGTGCTCGCCAAGTGCCAAACAGTCTCAGAACTTTTAGCTTTGAACGTAACAGCCGCAACTCCTAGATCCTTGCGTCTACGCACCGTTGTTGAAAATTTTGCGACAGCTGAGAAAAACGCACTCGACGCACGCATGGATTGCTCGGCACGAGTGTGTAGCCACCAGATTGGTGAATACGGCTGCTGTCTCTGAGGTACGCGAGCACCGGGTCTGCTCAGTACGGCTTCAATCTTCGAAGCGGCACGAAAACATTCCATCTTCACCTCGAGAAATGTATGGTCATTAGCATCGCCTTGCATTCGTTGGGCCGTCTCTGCAGTGGCGAGAGAGTAGATCATCGCGGGCATCGCGGCGATGAGAGACGTCAACAATTCACACATTCTCTCGTGCGAGGCCATCTGCTCGCATAACTCTTTCGCTCGTCTGCAGAACTCGACCTCCTCCGCCTGGTCTTCTCTACCAGTCGTAGTTGCGGAGTAGATGTCGAAACTACTCAAAAGTTCCATGCGCTCTTCTGATGGGTAGCTCGAGTTGAGGAGCTCGGTAAACGTCTTCATACTCGCGGTGAGTCTCTCCGCTGATTGCCTGCAGTGTGCGAGCACCTGCGCGCACGTGTGCATGGTCTCCTCGGAATCGTCAGGAGGACCGTTCATCATAAAATTACCAGCGTTATCCGGTGGATTTATGAGTGACTTGCACGCCGAGGTCATCGCTTGGTACGCTGAGCATTGCGAAAACTCCACGGGCACGGGGCACGTAACCAGTTCAAGCATTTGCTTCAACCCACCCGCCTTGATGAGCGGTACGCACATGTGATTGGTACTCAGAACTCCATCGAAGAATCGCATCACATTTTGAAGTAGCTTGACCTTAGGCATCTGCTCTACCACCTCCTTCGTGACCAATGCGTGATCAATCGCAACTGTCCTGGCGTCGCCTTCTACGCATTGTTCTCGTGCGTGCGTCAGGATTCCACACAAAATTTCCACTCCGAGCTGCTGCAACGGTGGACTATGCCGAAGAGTTTCATTCAAAGCCGTCCCAACTACTTTTGCAGTGTCTGAGTTCAAGGGAAACGTCGTATCCTCAAACATCTTCCTGAAACACACAAACGCCGACAACTTCAAAACCTTCTGCAAGCCGTTCTCGTTGAGGCATATAGCGTTCAGAGTCGTGGGAATGGCGCACAAAATCTTCGCCATGGTTTTACTAGGACCGAGCGGCCATAGATCCTCAGTTATGAATCGCAAGTACGAATCGACGATTCCAGCGTCGTTCATTGAAGTGTAACAGGTTGGCTCATTGTGAATAATGTCGCACAGCAGATTTGCCGCGAGCGCCGCAACGCCGGGACCAAACTTCAAAGGATGCATCAACATGCGAGCTATGCTGTTCGTCAGCGTGCCGTCGGATAGACCAGGTATGCGTGCGCGCGAGCCCCCGACTGCGAAGCTCGTGTACGCCAAAGTTCGCATTAGCGCCTTGAGTAGAACTCTTCGATGGTAGCTAACGTACTTTGGCGCGTTGGCAGCCGAAGTCGTAACGACGTCCGCATCCTCCAGACTGGACAAACTATCCGCTTTACGTTTTCTATCTGGTTCGCTTGAAGCTTGACACTCTTCGAGAGCGACTCTCGTCTCGTGAGACATCCTAGCTAGCAACGACTCGACGCCGTTCAAATCTCGGAAAGCGTGGACGGCGCTCGGCGCAAAGTCGAGATACGATTCCAATGTGTGGACAGCATCGACGATGACTGAGACGTGTTGAACGCGCTCATCTTTCAACATGGAGACGAGTGACGGTAACAGTTCAGCTTCCTTGATGGTTGCGCATCCCGGAGGTGAAGTACTCAAAATGCCAAGCAAATGCATGAGACTTCGCGCCTCGAGCACAATGTCGTAATCTTGTTCAGAGTCATCCATTGAACTCGTCAGCGATGTCACGATGGCTGACGTCACCTCGGAAAGAACTGCTCTACCTGCCGCTCTTCTAACGATTTGGCATATTTGAAAACCACACGAACGCTCGTTAATGAAAGCACTGAGACAGTTCATGGCGTCGCGCCTGTTGCTCGACGTATTATTGTACATGGTATTCAATAGCTCGACAGCCAGTGAAGATCCATCTTCTATCGTCGCCTCGAAATGGTCTGCATTCTTCTTGCCCAAATGTAAACTAATTTGCGTCGCGAGGCAAGCCATCCGTTTTAGCTTGCCACGCCCCTCGGGAGACTTCCTAAGAGCTCTAGCGCGTAGCTCTGTGACGAGCGCGTGATGAGCCGCAAAAACGGCGTGCACGTTGTCCGAGTCATCGAAGGGACGATACACTCCAGCCCCATCCTCTTCGCTCTCATAGCTGTGAAACTCATACTTGTGCGGCATCAGTCGTGCGCTGGCCACATCCTCGATGAGAGCCACGAGGCTCAGTCCTTCTGGAACCTTTCGCTCAACGGATGTGTGGAATTCGCCAGTTTCGGATCTCCTCTCGTACGTCATCCTCAACTCGCCGCCTCCCAACCCACTGTACAAGAGGTGCATGGTAAACTCATGCGTCTCTGTTCCACGTTTTATGCGCGACGTGTGACTCAGATTGAATGATGAGCTCGTTTCGTTGTCTCGCCCCTCTGAATCCTCCCCCGTCGTCGCCGCGCGCTCCAGGTAAAAGCCTTGACGCTCGTAGGCGTGCACGATGTCTCTAACCGGTCTGAAGTGCTCAGACGTGAAATACGGATGCCTCAGCGTCTTCCCCACGACAGTCTTCTTCGTCCCCGCGGCTATCACTCTGAGCGCCGACTCTGAGGTTTCCGGCAACATCAAAAAACTAGAAACCACCGCTCCGTGTTCAAAGAGCTCGCTATTGGAACAGTTTTCTAAAATTTCTCGCGTAAATTCCAAAATCCAATTGATCGCCCCGATAGGATACGGACCTCGAGTGCGTCCTCCCTCCTCGTCGCACTTTTCGTCCACCAACGCCTCAGTTCTCACCCGCCTCGCGTACGGCGCTAAAAACCGTGCGAATCGTTCCAAGACGTCGAGCCAATGTCTCGCGTCGCACTTTCCGAGTTTCCAGTCGAACCGCTCCCTCGTCTCGAGCGCCTCTGGAAGAGAGAGCTCTAACAGCTCCCTACGCGTAGATAACACCAGAGGACTCTGTGAAAAACAACGCGCGCATCGTCAGTCGTTCACGCGTTTCGTCATTCAGCCGCGCTCGATAAAACTCTCGTCGTCCGAGAGGCAGCCGTCTCTTCCGACGGACGCGCGCCGCCTCTCCTTCCCTTCTCCAACCGCTCGCTCCTCGCCCGCTCTCGCCCGTCGTCCACGCACCGCATCGTTCCGAACCCTATCGTTCGTTCCCATGTTTGTTCACCGAGCCCTCTCGACGCGTCCGTCGGCGATATCCCTCCCTCTGCCGACACCGTTCGTTCGTTCGTTCCTTCCTTCCTTCCTTCGAGCACCCAGCCGTCGGTCGCGCAATCGAACACGACGCGTCCGCGCGCGCGACGCGACGCAGCGCGATGCGAAGAAGAAGAAGAGGAATCAAACGTGCGCGCGTCAACGTAAAACGACGACAACCAAACCTTCCCTCGTCGTCGTCGTCGTCGTCGTCGTTCGCGCCCAAAACTCGCGTCCTCGAGCGAGCTCGTCGGTCGCCTCGAGAAGAAGCAAAAAGAAAGTTAAACCTGACCACTTGAATCGATCGGTCGTTTGTATCGATTGTCCGAACGACCTTTATCGATAAAAATACCTTTGCGGATCCGAGTTCAGGTTGAAAACAAAGAGAACGAGCGGGTTTTCACACGCGGGTTTTCACCTCACAACGAACTCGGTCGTCAGACGGCGACGGCGCGAGCGCGTGCGATTCGCGACGGATTCGCTTCGACCGGTCGACATGTCCGCATCCGTGTTTCGAAGCGCCGGACGCGCGGCGGCGATGGCGATGTCGGGACGCGCGTGCGCGACGACGAAGACGCCGATGATGATGGTTTCGCGTTCGGTGGATGCGTCGTTGACGCCAACCTCGAAGCGATTGCGTTCGATGACGACGAGCGCGACGAAGATTAAGGGCGCGCCGATGGTGTACGTGTCCGGTGAAGAGATGACGGCGTACGTCATGCGATTGATTCGCGAAAAGTGGATCGAACCGCGGGTGGACACGAGCGCGTGGGAAGAGTACGACTTGCGAGCGAAGAATCGCGACGACACCGAGGACCGAGTGCTTCGCGACGTCATCGACGCGGGTAAGAGAATCAAAGCCATCTTTAAGGAACCGACGGTGACGCCGACGGCGGATCAGGTGAAGAGACTTGGGCTTAGGAAGAGTTGGGGGTCGCCGAACGGCGCGATGCGCCGAGGATGGAACGGGGTGACGATTTCTCGCGACACGATTCACATCGACGGAGTGGAGCTCGGATACGCCAAGCCGGTGTTTTTTGAACGTCACGCCGTGGGTGGGGAATACTCGGCCGGGTACAAGAACGTCGGTAAGGGTAAGCTGACGACGACGTTCACCCCGAGCGAGGGTCCGGATGCCGGGAAAACCGTGGAGGTGGACTCGAGAGATATTGTCGATTCCGAAGCCGCCGTCGTGACGTATCACAATCCGTACGACAACGTGCACGATCTCGCGCGCTTCTTCTTTGGAAGATGCCTCGAGGCGAAAATCACCCCGTACGTCGTCACCAAGAAGACTGTCTTCAAGTGGCAGGAGCCGTTTTGGCAAATCATGAAGAAGGTGTTTGACGAAGAGTTCAAGTCTAAATTCGTCGACGCCGGCGTCATGAAATCGGGCGACGAGCTCGTGCACCTCTTGTCCGACGCGGCGACGATGAAGCTCGTCCAATGGCGCCAGGGCGGGTTCGGCATGGCGGCGCACAACTACGACGGCGACGTTTTGACGGATGAACTCGCGCAGATTCACAAATCCCCGGGTTTCATCACCTCGAACCTCGTCGGCGTCGACGAACACGGCGTCCTCATCAAGGAATTCGAAGCTTCTCACGGCACCGTCGCCGACATGGACGAGGCGCGTCTCCGCGGGGAGGAAACCTCCTTAAACCCTCTCGGTATGGTTGAGGGTCTCATCGGCGCCATGAACCACGCCGCCGTCGTCCACGACGTCGACGTCCATCGCGTCGCCGAGTTTACCTCTAAAATGCGCTCCGTCATCCATCAGCTCTTCCGAGAGGGTAAAGGTACCCGCGATCTCTGCGGTCCCTCTGGTCTCACCACCGAAGCCTTCGTCGACGCCGTCGCCCAGCGTCTCGACGCCTAGGTTGAACAAAAAATCACCGCCGTCCCGCCCGACCCGACGTAACGAACGACATAAACTCCGCCGTAAACTCGTTCGCGCGCTTCGATGCAATAAAAATCCCAAAATGTGTCAACCCTCTGACTAGTACACTAAACTTTGAGTCACGAACCGTCAATTCTAAGATTTCAAAAACACAGCCCGACATGGACGAGTCATGACTCAACATTTTGGTGATGGACTCGTTTTCGTGCGGATGGATCGGCGGAGGGTTTCCGCGCGCGCGCGTCGACACATCGCGACGACGTCTCGGCGGCGACGGCGGATAACTCCCACTCGCGCGACGAAACATCCCGCGGTCGACCCACGCACGATGAGCTTCGCGGCGCAAGCGGCGGCGGCGAACGCGGCGGAAGCGGCGGAAAAGAAGAAGGAAGATGCGAAACCCGCGCCGGTGCGAGCGGTGGAGTTGGACGGCGGCGCGGCGCTCAAGGTGATCCAGCACTGCGCGGAGAGCGCGCCGGGAAGCGCGAGCGGACAATTGTTGGGAATGGATGTCGGAGACGCCTTGGACGTGACGGCGTGCTTCCCGTTTCCGAGAAGCGGCGGTCAAGGGGATGACTACGACGCCGACGGGGCGTTTGCGGCTGAGGAAGGGGCGCAGTATCAGCTCGATATGATGAGGTGTCTGAGAGAGATCAACGTGGATTCTAACACGGTTGGTTGGTATCAGAGCGCGTATTTGGGGACGTTTTACACGGAGGAGTTGGTGGAGACCTTCTTGTCGTACGCGGACAGCATCAAGCGCTGCGTGTGCGTGGTGTACGACCCGACGTACGCGGAGCAAGGCGTGTGCGCGCTTCGCGCGTTAAAGCTGAGCGAGAAGTTTGTGGAGGCGTACGAGGAAGGTAAACGTTCGCTTACGCTCGAGAAGATCAACGCTAAGGAGCTCAAGTGGAGCGATGTCGTGGTTGAGGTGCCGCTGACTATTAGGAATAGCGCGCTCGCTCAAGCGGTGATGGGCGAGTTGATGCGCGGCAAGGAGTCTGGGATGAACGAGACGGATTACGACCGACTCAGCCTGAGCACGGCGCCGTTCATCGAGGAAAACATGAAGCTTCTCGGGGATTGCATGGAGGATTTCGCCAACGAGCAACAAAAGGTGGCTTATTTCCAACGCAACATGCACCGCTACCAGTCGCAACACGCGCACTGGTTGCAAAAGCGTCGCCAAGAAAACGCGCGCCGCCGCGCCGCGGGCGAAGATTTGCTTCCGGAAGAGGACCCGAACTACAAGGCTCCGCAACCGCCGAGCCGCTTGGAGAACTTCTTGATCACCAACCAAGTTGCCGAGCACGTGAACCATCTCGAAAACTTCACCGCCAAGGCGGCGGCAAAGCTCGAGTTGCTCTCGGCTGTCTCCAAGTAAACGGGTAAATTCAATCGTAGCGTCATCGTACAAACTTGAAATGAATAAACAAAACAACGTCTAGGCAAAATATTTTACGCATTTGACCGATCACTCACGCCCGCTTGCGACGACGACGGCGAGCAAACTCACGCGCGCGCGCGCACTTTGAGTCCTCGAAACGAAACCAAAACAAGATGCTGATGATCCAACAGGCGTGTTAGAGTCAGACGCCGGCGCGCGACGCGTGGACCCTACGAAGCGCGAGGGACAACGCGACGACAACGGCGGTACGATATGCACGCCTTGCTTCGTGAGGAAACGTACGCGCCGGCGCACGCGCTCGTGGCGCGCTTGGAACCATTCTTTGTCGCTCCAGCCAAGTTGAGCGCTGCGTTCGCCACTGGTTCAACGAAACGAGATGAAATCGCCGAGACGCTCTTCGTCTACTACTTCATCTCCATCGCGTGTTGCGTGGGCATTATGCTATTCTCTCTCGTCTTTTCTCGCCGGTTCATCGTCGGCGCGAAACGTTTCGACGCGCTTCGTCCGTGCGATAGAAACACGTGGCACACCAACCTGTGCACGTTTTGGCCGGCGTTCGCGGTGACCATGTACGCGGCGCCGGCGATCGGTTCTTTCGCTGGAAGGGCGGATTCGTTCACGGGACCGGTGTCGACGCTCACAGCCAAGGCGTGTGGGATGTCCATCGGGTACATGACGTGGGATTTGTTTGTCATCGTGTCGCGCTGGAAGGACCAGTTGGAAGCGTACGGTGGCGCGGGCGCGTTGCGTCTCTTCATCGTCCATCACGTCTTCTCCATCGTGCTCTGGCCGTACGCCCTGACTAGAGGGTTGTGTGCGTATCACATTAACTATTTTTTGGTGAGCGAGGTGACAAACTTTAACATGTCTCTTCGCTGGATTTTGTCCGCGTTGAAGCTGTCGGATTCCAAGCTGTACCTCGTCAACGGCTTGTCCTGGATTCCGCTCTTCATGGGCGTCCGGGTCGTAGTCATACCGAGACTGTACACAGCCTTTATGGGTTCGGATTGGAGCGTGTTCACACCCGCCCAGTACTGGGTCGCTCTGCTCACGCTTCCCATTCCGTCCGCGCTCAATTTGTACTGGGCGCAGCAAATCGTCGTCGGCGCTACGAAATTTTTGCTCACGGGAGAGGAACCGGGCGCGGCGAAGAAGGAAGATTGAAAATAGCGCGAGGATGAGGCTTTTTAAATAAACTATTGGTATTGATTTTAGCGATGCAAAGGAAAACTCTGCGATTACAGCATTTTAAACAGAATTTGCGCGGCGGCGGCGGCGGCTACTGCGGTGTTTGTTCGTAATGTACACATTCCTCGCGAATGAATCACGCGAAAAGCTCGAGCGCGACGTTCGCAGCGATTGCGAGCATCGCGATGCGTCCGTGAATCATCTCCTTCTCAGCTGTAAAAGTACCCACGTCTCTCTTACTCCGCGGTTCGCCCCCGTACGTCTTCCCAAACGCGCTCGGCGCAAACGACGCCAACGTCACCACCGCCACCACCGCCAAGAGCGCCACAATGTGGTCGTGCGCCTGTTCAACGACATTCTGTCCACCTATGTACTTGGCTCCGATTCCCGCCACCGCTCCAATCTGCGCGCAACGCCCGTTTATAACCTCTGGCGCCCACGCCGCGAAACCCAAGACGTCCGCCACGCCGCGACCATCCACGCGTCCTCCATCTCGACCGCGTCGATCTTCCGCCAGCGCCAGCGCCTCACGCGTCGGTACCGTGATGTCTGTCGGAGACGTTACGGCGCGCGCGCGCGCGAGTGACCTCGAAGACGACGAGGACGCGACGGGTGTTTGTTTCGTCGGTCCAGAGGTTGGTGACGTCGGCGGCTCTCTTCGTGGACGCGCGCCGGCGTCTCGGAAGAGAGGACAGGGCGGGAGCGAACACGATCTCGCCTGCATTTAGTTCGTTCTTCGTTGTTTCGTTCGTTCAGTCGGTCGCGCGATGGTTGGACGGTCGCGAGTCGAGGTGTGAGGAGGAAGAGTCTCGTCGCGTCGTCTTCTGCGTCTGCGTCGGAATGGAAAAATGTTCATTTTATTCTTTGACAACTCGCGCTACGTTTGCCAAGGTTGATGAATCGTTTGAATGGTGTTTAGCGTACAGCGAAAACAGAATGTTCTTCTTCGTCTCAGCGGGTGACGCGTTACGCGGCGCCGACGAAGAGTCTCATCGCGGCGGCGGCGAACGCCATCCATTTCGCCTTTGCGATGACGTACAGCCAGTGAAGCGAACCGTTCGGTTGGATACTCGTGACGAAGGATACCAAAACGCTGGCAATCGTAAATAGTAAACCGTACGTTGCGATGCGTTCGTTAATTCTCTGCAAGCGAACCTCCACGGAGGCTTGCACCAGGGACGTCGTGCGCTCGAGGGAGTCGCTGAGAATGAGCGCCTGCTCAGCCACAGCGTTGATGGTGCTCACGGCTGGATCGATGCGCTTCTTGACGAAGAGTGGCAAAAAACGAATCTCGTACCCAAGACGCGTGAATGCAGCCTCGGAGAGACGAAGTTCTACGATTTCCAGGTAGGATTGCGCCGTAAGCGCTACAAGTTTCGTTCTCGTCACGAGCTGCGTGATGGCTTGCTCGAGCTCTGTGATTTGCGTCACAAAGTTTTGCTGCTCCTTGTGACCCCGCGAAGTAGCTCTAGATCGCCTGAGCTCCCGCGTGAGCGCCTCGTATCGCTCATTTAGACCCGCGAGAAGCGGAAACTTGGACTTGGCGCTCGGGAGGCGTTGCAAAATCAACAGGCGGTACTGCTCCAGCGCAAAGAACCTCTGAAGCTGTCGCCCGGCGCGAATAAATGTGCTATTGCCCGGTGGCACGATGACGAGGGTTTGCATGCCCCCGCTCTCATCGAGCTCGTAGTTGACAAACAATCTGCTTCCGTCGCCGATGCCGCAACCTACGAGCGAACCAGAGTCCCACTCCAACAACGAATCGTCCTGGGAATCCAACGTGATGGGCGATTTCGACCGCAACGCGGATCGAATCGCCGTTAGCTCTTTCAGCGTCGGCTCTTCGTTCTTGATCGGTTGCGCCAACTGGCGAAACTCTGCGTGATTCACGAGGAACACCTTACCAGGAATGTCCTCTAACCACCCGGCCGGGAGCAACCACTCCCACGGTTTCATCGGCGTATCCAACGGCGCCTTCATGTTCCCTGGTCCATTGAGCGTCAGCGTTTCAAACTCCGTGTGTCTCTGCATTCTCAAGTTGTACCCAGCACCGAGATCCAGCGTCACATCCGACCATCCTCGCTCGATTCCGTCGAGCGTCTCCTGCACCAAGGCCAGAGGCATGGTGTAGTGCGACAACAAATCCTCGATGCACTCCCGGTACGCCAACCCCTCCTCCCTCGTAAACTTCCCAGTCTCATCGTACTCTCTGTACCACGCGATGTGCAACACCTCACCCTTGAGAGGAACAAAAGGTCTCGATCGAGTCTCCGCGCTCAGCGCTCGTCTCTGTCCGAGGCCCCTATCCGCCACGGGCGCCTTTTTCTTCTTCGCCTCTTCCTCCCGCCGACGCTCTTCTTCCTCCGCGTCCACCTCGCTCGCACCACCCCGCGCGTCGTCATCATCGTCCCCATCACCCACTCCGACGCCCGTCGCTTCGTCCACGCCCACCGCTCGTCCCGTCCTTCTCCGCGACGAGCGCGTCGTCGTCCATTCGCCTCGTCGCGTCGTCGTCGCTCGCGCACTCACCGCGTTCCCCATCCACAGAGACGACGAAGAGGACGATTTCGTCGTCACCATCGTCGGTACCCCCCAACACCGAACGTCGGCGTCGGCGTCGGCGTCGTCGCGTCGTCGTCGTCGTCGTCGCGCGCAACCATTCGTAACGAAACCGAAACCTCCTCCAATTCGTCGTCGTCGTCCCGCAGTCTCGACGCTCGTTCGGTATCCCGCGTCCGGACGACGCGATATCCCACTCGACGCCGTCGTCGTCGCCGTCGCCATCGCCGCCGTCGCCGCCGTCGCCGCCGTCGTCGCCGAGTGAAGACGCGCGCGCGCACCCCTCGGTGTGGATATTTCATACCCTCTTTCATTTTGACGAGTCATGACTCGTCACAAAGCACACACACATCTCGACGCAGAGGGTCGTCCAGGTCTGTCCGCGTCGTCAGAGCGCGCGCGCGCCAGCGAGCGAGCGAGCGAGCGATCGACGAGAGGACGGCGACGCGCGAGTCGGTTCCGTCGTCGTCATGGGACGGGGACGGAGACGTCGCGGTGTCGGTGACGACGACGTCGGTGAGAGGGTGAAGGATGATGATGAAGAAGAAGATGGTGACGTCTCCGTAGTAGCGTCGACGACGGCGCGTTCAGACGCCGGAACGGCGACGATTCAGACGACTCAGACGTCGACGTCGGCGAACGCATCGACGTCTTCGACGTCAGAGGCCGCGGCTCGGGTCGGGCCGATCGTTTTATCGCGAGAAGAACGACGAAGTTCGTCTTCGTCTTCGTCCGCGTCTTCGTCCGCGTCCGCGTCTTCGTGGTTCGTGCGAACGGAGCGGGTGACGATGAATAACGGAAGCGAACGAACGGTGACGATCGATGAACGGTTTGAAAAGACGTGCATGAAGTGCGCGAGAGGGAGCTCGTGTTACGCGACGCATCGAGCGACGAGTGCGATCGCGGGGATGCGTACGAGGAGAGGACGAAGAGCGGCGTCGAGAGGACGAAACGGACGGCGAAGAGGCGGGAAGGGTGGCGGCGAATCGAGGGATGAATCGTCGGCGGACGCGAGGGATCCGGATTCTGATCCTTTGGCAGCGTTGGAACGGCTGATTGCGGACGGGCACAGACCGACTCGGAAGACGTTCACGGCGGTGATAACGGCGCTCGGAGCGTTGGGTAGGATTGGAGAGTTTGATAGAGTGATGGATATGATTGGTGATTACGGCGATGCGGCGGACGTGGCGACGTGGAACGCGGTGGCGCACGCGCTCTGCGCGTTGGGGAACCCGAGCGGGGCGGAGGAAATCGTGGATAAGATGTGTAGTGAGGAAATCGGCGTCGGTGTCAACGACGCGACGCATCCAGAAATCATTTATACGTACGCCAAGCGCGGAGAGTCAAACAGAGTGTATCGCGTCATTCGTCGCATGTCGAGCGAGCACGGAATTTTACCGGATGAAAAGGCGTACAACGCCTTTTTACGCGGGCTGTGTGAGATTGAAGCGGCGGAGGAGGCGGAGGAGGTGCTTCGCCGATGGCACAACGAAAAATTTGATTTAGAACGCCAAAGCGAACGCGGCGGACGCGTGTCCAAGCCCACGGCTGCATCGTACGGCTTAGTCATAGATTGCTGGGTCCGCATCGGAAACATGCTCGCAGCGCGTAAACTGTTGCAACAAATGCAATGGGAGCGCGTGGCGCCGTCGCTGCCCATCTTCAACATGCTCATCGACGGCTACCTCAAGCAGGCCAACATGGGCGCAGCGGAGGGCATCTTTCGCGAGCTCGAGTCCAGCGGAACTTGGGACATGGACTCTCTGGGCATCAAACCGGACAAGGTGACATACACGCTTTTCCTGGATTACTGGGCCAACCAAGGGCAGGCGGACACGTGCGAGCGCATCTTTGCCAAGATGATCAAGTTTAAGATTGTTCCAGACGTCATCGCCTTTGGCGCCCTCGTCAAGGCGTACGCCCGATCGCGCGACACGGACAAGGCGGAAGAAGTGTTGGACAGGCTCGAAGAGGCGGAGGTGGAACCGTCCGTGGAGATTTACAGCGCCGTCATCGCGGCGCACTGCACCGTCGGAGACATGGAACGAGCGAGAGCCATCTTTGATAGAATGCTTCACGTCGGCTTGCGTCCAAACGAGCGCACGTTTGCCCACTTTGCCTGGGGATACGGTCAAATCGAAGACATCAACGGCATTACAGAAGTGGCGAGATTGATGGTTTCCAACGGCATGAAACTCAAGGGATCGAATCGGCAAGCCATCGTTCGCGCGTGTCAAGAGTGCGGCATGCGCATCAACGCCGTCGAGGCGCTCCTCGACAGAATCTCCGCCCCGGATGGCCCGCAGCGCAAGGGCGTGTGGTCTCGCGACCCGTCGGCGTCGAACACCAAGGCATCGACCACGCAATCGACGACAGACGCGTCCGACAGATCGTCGTCGAAACCCCGAAACCAAGGCGATGACGAAGACGCTTCGTCCTGGGCTCGGGATGTCGTCGCGGCGGACGACAGACGACGCGTGCCTCGCGTGTCCACCGCGGCGTACCCGTCGTCGTCGTCGCATCACGGCCGAAGCCACCTCGCGTTCCGGCGCCGATTCAGCCGCGTCCCGTCGACGTCACAGAGTTTATTATTCCGTTTCGCCGCTATTTAGTTCTCAATCAGCCGCGAGTCGCTTTGGCGGGATCGTTAGAAGAGTCAAAATCGGCGCTCGCCCGCCCGCCACACCGACGAGAGACGCGATGCGCGCGCGCGCGCAATGATGATCATTTCATTTACATTCCGTTTTGACGTAGACACACTTTCAACGGCACACACACGAGCAGTACCTCACACGTAAACGACTCGCGACGACTCCCGACGCGAATCCAACCAAAGAGTTGAGTCGAGTCGAGCCTACTCTTCAGTGTACGACGACGACGACGACGAACGCCGCAGAGGTACATCGACAAAGGTACGATCCTCACACGATGGCGCCGTCTTTCCGCCTTCTCGCCGGGGACGAGCTCGGGTACGTCCGCGCGTTCGTTTCAACCAAAGCGCTGTCGTCGTCGAAAAAAGCGGCGGCGGCGGCGGATGACTCTGACGAGGATGACGAATCTCTGTCGCTCGTCGGTAAATTCGGCGCGCTCGGCCGAGAGAACCGCGCGCTGAAGACGCGTCCAGTGGTTTACGAGGATTCGTCGTCGTCGTCGCGCGAACACCAGCCGTGCGCGTGCGTGGTGACGAGAAGAGGTGGAAGGATTGAAGTGATGGACGCGCGGTCGGGCGCGTCGGCCGCGGAGGGCGAGACGCTGACGACGCGTAGCGATTTGATCGACGCCCACGGGTGGATGCCGCCGCCGACGACGAATGACGGTGGTTTGAAAATCGTGAGCGTGTACGAGAGCGGGGACGTGGGAACGCACGCGTGGGATGCGGCGAACGTAAAGTGGACCGAGCGAGGGACGTTCAAGGCGGCTCCAAACGCGACGAGCGCCGACGCGGATGGCGCGCTCGGGAAAATCGTTCTCGGGGGCAAAGGACAAGGCGCGGACGTCGTGGTGTGGGATATCGAACACGAGAAACGGACGTACAAGGCGAAACCACCGCCGGTGAATTGGCTCGGGTACCGCGCGCCGCCGTGGGTGAGCGCGACGTGTTTCGCCGCGTCGAGCGAGTGCGTTCGATTCTTTGTCGGCACGGGTGAACATAGATTTAGACATTACGACACGCGAGCGGATAAACGCGCGGTGTTGGATTTGGACATTGGGAACGGGGTGATAACCGCTGTGGCGAGCTCGCTCGACGGTCAAGAGGCGTACGTGGCGAACGCTCGGGGATTGTTTGAGATTGTCGATTTGCGCGCCGGAAAGACGCGAGGACGGTTCAAGGGCAACTCGGGGAGTATTCGTCAAATTTCCGTGCATCCATCGGGAACGCACGTCGCATGCGCGGGTCTCGATCAGTACGTGCGCGTGTACGACGCCCGGACGCGAAAGTGCGTCTCGACCGTGTTCGCCAAGCAACCGCTCACGTCGGTCATGTTTGACGCGCGCACGCTCGAGTACGAAGCGGCGCTCGCCGAGAAGGAAAAGAAGACCAAATCGAAGAAGAAAAAGACCAAGACGATCGCACTCACCGACGACGATGGTCGCGAGATGCTTACAAAGTTGAAGAAGAAGAAAAAGTCGTCGACAGAGCTCGACGACGAAGACGCGACAAAGAAGAAGAAGAAGAAGAAAAAGACCAAGACGGCGAGCGTTCACATCGAGTGATGACGAACACAGAGAGAGCGAGACAGAGAAGACAGAGAAGACAGACCCAAATTGTAACTACCGGTAGTAGCGCTTAGTAGCGTTACGTGATATACACAATGCACAACAACAAAGAATACAGAATTGAATTTGATAATCGGAAACGCGAGCTTTAGGCTCGCTCACCCCGCCGCGCCCACGCCGCGTTCGCGATTAAACTTTCGCGCCAACGACTCCCCGTGACGCCCATCACCGCCGCCAAAAACCCCTTTACCATCCGCCCACGCGTTCGCCTTCGCCGCCTGTCTCGCCTGCGCCCACCACACGACGACGAACATCGTCATCAAAATGCACAACTTCCACAGTTTCGTCTCCAC
>Ga0181601_10001839_pt1 | contig 18283 bp, 10 predicted proteins | sample 041ome_8_FD_133020 | JGI IMG/M metagenome (GOLD analysis project Ga0181601, IMG submission 133020) | Coastal salt marsh microbial communities from the Groves Creek Marsh, Skidaway Island, Georgia - 041407BS metaG (megahit assembly) | ecosystem: Environmental > Aquatic > Marine > Intertidal zone...
CTCACGAACGATTCATAAACATCTAAAACACCCATCGTGGCGTACACGTTTGAAACGTCAAAAATGCTAAACGTCTTCACGCAATCGTCAGATCCGTCTCGTTCGCACACGTCCTCGAATTGAAAGCTATTGCTAATCTCTCGATTCAACACGCACGCCTGCGTCAACGCCCGCTCTAGAGACACCACCGAGGCACTTTCACCCTCATATACCGCTTTAGCTTGAGATACGACGACGTGAAACTCATCCTCGCCCGTCCCACCGTCAACGCCAGCCTTGCTCGACATCCCGAGCAATATCCGATCGAAAGACGAACGCAACCGTCTCGATGGCGCCGGACCGACGAACGGCGACGGAGGCGGCACAGACGGAGGCGGGATCCCCATCGGCGGTACTGCTCCATTCGACGACACCGGCGGTGGCATCAGCGACGTCTCGTTAACCGACCCATCGACCGCCAAGACGCGTCTTCTCCTTTGCCTCGCCGTCGACGACGACATCGGAGCCGATTCGCTTCCCAACGTCGCCAACGCCGCCGCGATCGCGCGCGTCGTCCTCGGCGTCCCTCGCGCGCGGTACGATTCCAATTCCGTCTGTAAAACCAACGCCTCCGGCATCCCCCACACCGCCAGCGCGGCGCACGCGACGGCACCGGCGACGCACGAGAGGCAGAGGATCGGCGCTCTGCAAACGCATCGGGACAAGACTCGCACAGCCACGTCCGAGAGCCGCGTCCGCGTCGCGCGCGGCGATCGTCGGTGCCCGCGAGCGGGCATGCGCGCGAGTCGTCCAAGTCAAACGCAACGGTAAATCCCACGGCGAGCGTCGTCGCCGCGGGAGTCGACCGCGCGGCGCGCGCGGCGTGTTGTGAAGGAGCAGGGTGCCTCGATTGTTTCGGAATGTGAAAAGACGTTTGTGTACGGAATGTTTAACCTTACGGTACTTACTGTTTAACCATACCGTTACCGTTACCATGAAAACTAAGTGTGACTAAGCGCGCAATTTGGCGACAAAGGCGCTCGCCTGGGACTTGAGTTCCGGAATCACGGGATCCGACCCTATGTACGCGTCAAACAACGCGTCGGCGAGCCTCGGATCGTCGATCGTTAACACGGGTTTCCCGCGAATGGACGTCGTGAGCGATCCCGACGGGCAAGCGCGGAAGTCTAGCGAGACGCCGCGTTCAAAAGTCAACCCGGCGAAAATCCCCTCAAACTCTGCCAGAGACGCCGAATTTTGGGGGAGTTTCGGACGAATTCGTTCCGCAAGCGCGCTCGAGATTTGTGCCCCGCCGACTTTCCGGGCAAAGACGAGCCGAACGCTTCGCTCGCACGCGCGCGAGCGCTCCAAACCGTCAACCGTCGAGACGTCCTCCTCCATCGCCCGCTTTAAAGCGTCGACGTCAAAGTAAATCCCGCACGCGTACACCTTGACCCCGATCGCGGTTATTCTCTTGACGCGCACGCCGAGCCCGGCGAGCTCGAGTCCGTGCATCGCCGACGGGAGTTTGAGTTTCGTCGTCGGTTCCTCCGTCAGCGTGGTCTCCAACGCCCGTCTCGCGCGCCGCGCGCCCTCCTCGTCACCATCATCTTCGTCACCCACCGCCGGTGTCATCCCAGCCCCGCTCGCGTTCGCTAGAAACCCTCCGCCGCCCATTCTTCGCGGTCGTCGTCGCCGACCCGCGTTCATCGGGGCCTCGTCAGCGCCTCCCTTCAGCTTTGGCAACGGCATCGTCGGCACCCACCGGTGCGTCGTCCACCCGCGCGCATCCTTCGAGCATCCACCCATGACGTCCGAGGGTGTAAACGACCGTAAAGACGTAACCGTTCCCACTCCTCGCGGGGCGTCGCCGCGTCCGTCGCGCTGTCGCGTCGCCCGCCCCGGGTGCGCGCAGTCCGATTTCGGGCGGGAGTTTCGAAACGCGTAAAAAGTAACACAACTATCCCATGTGTCCGATTCTGAAATCAAACTCCTACCCTTACAATCACCAGAGTACGTGATAGTACATTCGAACACGCTCGATCACGATAGCCCTGTGGATACGTTGACGGTTCAAGAACCATGAAAGTTGACGTTTTTCAAAACCGGGCATTCCAAGAGTCGGACGACCGGCGGTCTCTCGGATGAACTCGCGCGCGCTGACGGTTCTCTCGCCCGAAGCGATGGGACGATCCGCCTTTCCGCGACGCGTAACACGCACGCACACGCAAAGACCGAGCAAACATGGGACACAACGACGTTTGGGCCTCTCACCCGGCCAACTACGGCAAGGGCTCCCGCCGATGGTGCGTGTCGACGACGCGACGCGACGCGAGATTGGAAGGAGGGATCGACGACGAGCAGGTTCGCGTGCGGCGGATCGACGAGCGAGGGGTTTGACGTCGGTGTGGACGCGGTGAAGCGATGACGACGACGGATGAGACGCGGAGACGGCGGAGAGATTATTTTTCAAAGTCTTCGCGAGCGTCGTTGGGGTGGTTCGGCGTGGACGGGCGGTGTGGCGACGACGCGAGGGGCGAGACGTGGATGCGTGGACTAGGGCTTTGGCTTGGGTTTTGTCTCGAGTCGAATGTTTCCGCTTCGCGTCGCGCGGACGTTCCGCCGTCGCGCCCGTGGATCGCGGATGCGGCGAGCGAGGATGTGTGAACGGCGCGGGCGGCGCGGGCGGCCGTGATCACGGGCGAGAGTTGACGCGACGATGTGGTTTATTCGAGGAGCGCGCGAGGACTGACGTTTTGTTTTTCTTTTCGACTGCGCAGCCGCGTGTGCGAAAACCAGTGGGCGATTATCCGCAAGTACAACTTGAACATCTGCCGTCAGTGCTTCCGCGAATACGCCAAGGACATTGGTTTCGTCAAGTACAACTAAATGTACGTTTGCGTACGGCGTCGGGACTAGACGCGTACCGATGGGGAAATCGATTTAGCAGGTTTATTAGCAGGTTGTAGGCGTTCCAGGGGCGCGGGCGCGGTTGTAGCGTGAATGAAATACGACCATATGACTATTCAAATTCTCTCGTCTACTTAAAACCAATCTTCTTACCCGATCGCGTGTGCCGCGGGGAGGGATCTCGCATGAGCTTTCGCTCGTCTTGCATAGAGGTGGCGAGGCGTTTGATGGCGTTCATTCGGGAGAGCTTGGCGGGCGTAGGCACGAGATCCGCGGCTTTGACTTCGTCAACCGCCGGTTCTTCGACTGTCTCCTCCTCTTCGCTCACATCTTCATCTTCATCCTCGTCCTCGTCCTCGTCCCCGTCGCTCTCCTCATCCTCCTCGTCGCTCTCCTCATCCTCTTCAACCTCCATCGCGTCGTCGGCCACATCCTCGGGTTCGTCTTCGGAGGATGGCGTCTCCTCAGCTACGGTTGCGTCTTCGGCAGCCAACGCCGCGTTTTCGGCAGCCTGACCCTCTAATCGCCAAAATCCATGATCTGCGATGCGCTCGTATGACTTTCGCAACTGTTCGACGCTCTCTTCATCATCAGCGATGTTTCCGTTGCGCGACAAGAGCGTGTCCACCATAAATGTGCCTTGATAAATGCGTTGAAGACGCGATTGATGACGCATCGTGTACGCTCTACAAGCCTCGATGATTTGCGTAATGCCTGGGACTTTGCTGAGCTCATCCATGCCGTGCGTACGGAACACGGCGGCGAGCACGTGTTGGGCGATGTGGCACGTTCTGCTATTCGTGTTCCATTCCCGAACGCACTGCAGCACCTTCGTGAGTTTTTCCTTTTTCAGCGGCCCAACGCACTCTCGGAGACGAGCGTCGCCGTTCGCGTGGTCTTCATTCATCAACTTAGTGAGCACGCGGAGAAGTGCTCCCGGACGCTGAAGACTGAGAGCTAAATCGATCGCCTTTGTCACCTCGCCCGCTCGCTCGGCGTTAAAAAACGCCTGCTCTTGCTCCACCATCAGCGCGTGCTCTTGAGCCGCTTCAGCCGTCGTCGTCGTCGTGGAATCTCGCCAGAGAGACATCGACGCGTCCGTACCACCTGTCGCGATCCAATCGCCGTCGCCTCCCACGGCCAAGGCCCACGCCTTGTCGTCGTGCGCGTCGACCGACGTCGCGCACGATCCCGAGTTTACATTCCACACGTTGAGCAAACCATCACCCGCTGTCGTGGCCAATTGCGTACCTCGAGAGAGGAAGCGAATGCTGAGCACGGCAGCGGTGTGACCCTCGAGAGTGCGCAGACACGCGCCGTTCGTGTCGCTGTTCATTCGATCGTCCACGCTCCAAATTCTAACCGTCTTGTCCCCACCCGCTGTCGCCAAAACTCTATCCGTGGGAGAAAACGCGCACGCCCAGACACCGCGACGATGACCGCGAAGGGTGACGACCGGTACTAAATCGGGCATTTTCCACACCTTTGCCGTTTTATCCGCCGAACAGGTGGCGACCAATCGCAAGTGCGGCGCAACGGCGACGCCGTTGAGAGATTTGTCGTGCGCGACTGTCGCCGCCGTCGCCGTCAGCTCTCCGTCGGCTTCTCGTCGAGCGGCATCGACGTCCCAGACGCGAAGCACGCGATCGGCGCCACCTGAAATGACAAACGGCGCACCTTTCGCCGACTGCGGCGGGAACGCCACAGCGGCGACCGCACCGACGTGCCCTTCCCCGACGGCGACGCATGTGCGCGTCGCCGCGTCCCACAGCCGAACCGTGTGATCCTTCGCCCCCGTGACGATGAGCGGGGTTCCATCCGTCGCCATGACCGAATCGACGCACAGCACAACGGCACTGTGGCCAGCGAGGGAGCCGACGCACGACATTGTCGTCGGATCAAAGATGCGAACGGTCGGCGAGTTGGTCACGACGGCCATCTCCTTGGGCGCCAATGACATGGACGCGAGCGACACCTCTGCTCCGTCGTCGTCCTCGTCGACATCCACCAAGGCGGCGGTGGCGGCTGTTTTGGAACTTGGAACGAATGATAAGCCGATGACCTCGTCCGTGTTGGCGACAATCTCTCTCTCAATCTCGAGCGCCGTCGTCTCGGCGTCGACTTTGTATGTGAGCAATCGAGCATCTCCACTCACGGCCATCAAACGGTCACCGCCGTGCGTGAGCGCGCACGACGTGAACGCTCCAGCGGCAGCTTCAAAATCATCTTCTTCGTCCTCGCCCCCTTTCGTGAGCGATTTTCCGGCGACGAGCGGGGCGGATTCGACGGAATGCTTGGCAGATCCCTCGCGCCAGACGCGAACGCGTCCACCGTCGCCGACGACGGCGAAAATCACCCCCTTGCCACCCACCGGTGGTTTCACCTTGCCCAACCTCACGATTTCCGACTGTGCGCTCAGTATGACGCAGTCTTCGATGGATTCGTGCACCGCCGTCGTCGACCGGGGCTTGAGCGTGTCTAAATCAAACGTCTTGACGACGCGATCTCGCCCCGCCGTTAGCAGCGTGTTCGAGTCGACGTCGATTCGAATCGCCGTAACCGCGCTCACGTGCGCATCCTCGATAAACTTGACGCATCCACTGTTGTCATTCTTGCTCTTAGTCTTTCCCGCGGAGGCGTTCGCGTTGAGAGACCACACGGCGACCGAACCGTCATCCGCCGCCGTGTACGCGCGCGCGACGCTCGGACTCGGATGAAACGCCGTCGCCGTCACCGCCCCGCCGTGCTTGCCACGAAACGCGTGCGTGCAATACCCGCGTTCAATGTCCCAAATTCGCGCCGAGCGATCGGCGCTCCCGGTGCACAACAAAGTCCCGGTGGAATCGACGCACATGTCCAAAACCGGCGAGCTCTTATGCGGATTCCACGTCTTGCCTCTCTTCAACGAAACGTCCGCGTCCCTCGTCGCGCTCGCACTCGTCTCCACGACGTCGTACCGCACCACCCGTCCGTTCCGACTCGCACAAAAAACCTTGCTCGCCTTGGAATCCATCGCAATCGACGTCATCGCTTCCCCATCCCCGTCGTCTCGCGCCAATTCCTTCGTCGTCGCCGCCGCGTTTCGCTCCGCCGCCGCGTCTCCTTCTCGACTTCTCGTCGTCGTCCTCGCCCGCACGAGCGCCACCCCACCCTCGCTCGTCGCGCACGCGTACGTCACATCATCCACAATCGTCGTCGTCTTCACCGTCGTCTTTCGTTTCTTCTTCGACCGTCGCTTCGCGTCGTCGGCGTCGGCGTCGGCGTCGTCATCCCGACCAACCTCCGTCGCGCGCTCCTCCCTCGTAAAGCTTTTTCTGGCGCTCACCGCGCACAGCGGCGCCCCGCGTCCGACGTAAAAAGCCCTGAGTCCCGATCGTTTCCCGTACGACGATCGCGTCGTCGTCGTCGTCGTCGTCATCCGCTCCACCGGGCGCTTCCCCAACTATATTCACGACACGCCGAGCCACGACGTCGACGCGACGCGGCACGCGCGGACGTCCCCTCTCACCGCGCGTTCGGTGCCCCCTATCTCTATCCACGACGCGTCGCGCCCGCGGTCGCCGTCGTGTGACGTCCGTCCCTCCGTCGCGTCGAGCGTCGAACGTCGCCGGCCGCCGCCAGTGGACGCCGAGCACACGCGTATGTATACATGGATGGTTTAATAATTTCGTTCAATACACATCTAGTGTACGTACTGTAATACATTAAGAGCTTTCTGTGTATCGTCCGTCCCTCCCTCCCGCGGGTACACACACGAGCACATCGGTCATTCACACATGCAATGCGCGCTCCTAGACAGTATTATCATACGTGAACCCGGTATGCACGCCACCCATCCCATCATATCACACACCCATCACACGGGTGTACGAGCAACGAAAAGGGGAACTACGTCCCGTATTCTCATTCGGTTTAGTACCGTGTGGCGCACACACGGAGCGCGCGTCGCGGCTGGATGGATGGAACGGAATGGATGCGAATGCGAGCGCGAGCGCGAGTGCGAATGCGCGCCGGGTCGGGTCGTCAGAGCGACGCGCATCGCGGTACCGAACGCATCGAATCGAGCGACGGGTTGAGAGCGGGCGATCGAACGATTCGAACGGAAGATTCGAACGGACGATTCGAAGGATTCGAACGATCGATTCACCAATCCAGCGAGGGCGCGTTCAACGTTCCATTCTTTGAAACGATCGTCGGCATCGACGGACGGACGGACGGACGATGATGACGATGACGACGCCGGCGATGACGACGCGTGCGTTGTCTAAAACCGCGGTGGTGCGGTGCGGACGCGGACGCGCGGCGCGGGTGGCGATGACGACGAGGATCGACGCGACGCGAAGGAGGGCGACGGTCGCGGCCGCGGTGGTCGAGCCGAGACGAAGACGACGAGCGGGTTTGGTGCCGACGATGCGCGCGGCGGCGGCGGCGACGTCGAGTTATTGGAGCGAAGAAGCGATGGAAAGTGAGACGACGGTGACGACGACGGAGGCGGTGACGACGGCGACGATGAGCGCGAGTTTCGACGACGAGGACGAGGAGGGCGAAGCGGGCTCGAGCGGCGGCGGGAAGCGCGCGATCGTCCTGGCGTGCGTCGGTGCGGCGGTTGCGGCGTTCGCGTACAGCGATGTCTCAGCGACGTTTCCGCTATTGGCTCCGGCGCAGACTTTGGCGCGATCGGTCGTGGATCTCGTCGCGGCGGGAGTGGATTACTTTGTGGATCTCGTGTTGGACGCGTACGACGCGGCGATTTTGGGGTGCATCAACGTGTTTTCATTTTTGCAATCCGTGCTGTTGACGCCAGCGTCGAGCGGCACCAAGGCGGCGGCGGCCGAATCTTTCATCGCCAACCCGAGCGGGATGTACTCTAAATTTCTTGGCATGCTTTGCGCCAAGCCTTTCATGTCCATCGCGGCGGTGTTGTTGACGCTGTCGCGCGTCTTGGCTTCGTGGACGTTTGCCGCTGCAGAGTACGCGTGCGCGCTGTTGTACGCCATGCCGTTGTACGTTGCGATGCCGACGGCAGTGGTGTGTTATTTATACTACAAGAAGCGCGCAGCCAAGGCGGCTGAGGAGGCGAAGCTTAAGGATAAGACGAAAATGTCCAAGGCGAAGGTGAAGGCGAAGGAGATCATCGCCTCGGGCGAGTCGAGCTCGACGTCCGCCAAGTGGGCCGCGCGTTTGGCGGGCGAAGATGTGACAGCGGCGAAAACAATGGCGATGGAGACGAACACGGTCGTGGAGCTGAACGCGCCCTCGATGGAGAGCGGATTCGACTTTACGTCTGAGTTTAGCAGCAGCAGCAGCGCGGGCGGCTCGTACGGCGCGTACGGCTCGGATTACACCATCACTCCGACGGCCGTCGACTACGATTCCTACAGCAGCACCTCGTACAAGAGCAGCAGCAGCTCTTACGGTTCGGGTGCGCTCGGTACGACCGGTTTGTACGACTTTGAGGAGTCCTACTCGAACCGCGACGCATACATGGGTGGTTACAACGTCGACCAAGCCGAAATTGAGCGCATCTACGCCGAATTGATGCCCAAGGACGCGGGTATCCCGCTTCCGGTTGTGACGAAGGAGGAGATCGCGGATGGCGCAAAGACGACAACGGTTGTCGAGAAGGAGGAGGTGAAGAGTGAGAAGGAAGAGACCAAGGTTGAGACGAAGCCCGAGCCAGTCAAGGCTGCCAAGTCCGAGCCGGTCGTTGAGACGAAGCCCGAGCCAGTCAAGGCTGCCAAGTCCGAGCCGGTCGTTGAGACGAAGCCCGAGCCGGTCACGACTTCAGCGCCGAAGCCTGTTGAAAAGAAGCCTGAGCCAGTCAAGGCTGTGGCGAAGCCGCCGCCTGCACCGTCAGCGCCCAAGGTGGAAACCAAGGCGACGACGAAGAAGGGTGGTAGCAAGGAAGCCTTTTACGGATTCATCAACAAGGTGAGTTCCATCAAGACGGATGATGTCGCCAAGGTTGTGACGGAAACGGCGAAGAGTGTGGCGAGTAAAGAGAACTTGGAGAAGGCGGCTTCGCTCGCCAAGGATGCCGCGTCGAAGGTGCAGTCAACCATTGACGCGAGCCAAAAGGCGTCCTCGCCAACGTTACCGCAGGGTACGCGCAAGGTGTCGGATGGCACGAACGACGACGACTTGTCCGAAGGCACCGTCATCAAAAAGAAGAAGTGAGTTGTTCGAATCCATAACTATACACGTAGCTTTCTTCAATTACACGCTAAGTAACAAACGCACGTCTGTTTCGACCGCCACCCGTCGTCGTCGCTTCTACGGTTTTTTATTCTGCACATCCTTGAGAGACTTTTTGCGCTTTCGATGAGCTCCACCACCCGCTGCGTCACGAAGTGATTCGCGCAAACGCTGCAACGCGTCGTCGTCGTCGCTCGCGACTCTACCGGGAAGTCGGATGGATTTCCCGTCAAACACTGCGGGCGCGGCGAAAATGACGTCGCCAGATTTTTTGCGCAGACACATGACGACGGGGCCGACGCACGAGAGCTTGGAGCACAGCTTTTGCGTTTGGTCTGAAAGCTCGTCGACGCTCACTGCATCCCCTTCGAGTTCTAACACGGCGCCTATCTCCGTCGGAAGACACGGTAGCCAAGAAGTCGGGAGCTTTTGCGATTGATGAAGCGTGCGTAACGCCTCCACGCCGTCGCTCGTGAGCTGTAACTCGTCAAGCAGCGCGCTCCACGATGCGTCGTCCGACTCTGCATTCACCTCTTCATCCGGTCGAAGAAGTAAAATCCCGTTTCTGGCTAGTCTCACGGACTCGCCGCACGCGCGATCCAACACCGCGCTCGCCGTCGACACGCCCACGTACACGTGCTTACGACTCGAATCTATCGAATAATGTACATTTTTTGAACCAAATCTCTCTCGAAGCGTTTGAGCGAGTTCTTTCGACATTCTATGAACAGGCACGAGACGATCCAACACCTCGTCTCGCTCTTCCATCGATGTAACCTTTCGCTTCTTATTCTTCTTCTCGCTTTTTTGTGCCGCTGGCCCGTGACAGCGCAGCTCGAGCTCGCTCTCGATGAAGGACGCGAATGCGCGACGAACGTCTTCGTCGTTTCTCCGTTGTAATTTCGCCACAAAGAAACCACCAGTGTTCGCATCGTGCGGCAGAAACCGCCGACATCGCTCAATTTTGAACTTTTTAATCACATTCTTTTCAGGAGGCCACATGCTTGAGACGTAACGTCCCACGCCCTGTTTCGTAGCGCTCTTCAAGTCTGCGAACCACTTGATGGCGACGTCGGCGTCGTCCGAGGCGTCTTCGCATACGTGATTCTCCCCCACTTTCCAAGACGACAAACCCTCTCTGCCTTGTATTTTATCGAAATCCACCGGAACGAGCTCTAGCGATAAATCTTCGTCCGCGAGAAGCGCACAGACGACGGCTTCGTCTTCAATCGGATTGAACGTACACGTCGAATACACCATGGTGCCGCCCGGTTTAAGCAATCGCGCGCACCGCTTGGCCACCGCTAATTGCGTTGTATGCAACTCGTTCCCTATACCCGTGTGCCATCGAACGAGCGCGTCTGGATCCTTACGAATCGTCCCATCTCCCGAACACGGAACGTCTGCCAACACGTGATCGTACCCGCCCAACTCAATCAACGCGTCTCGTCGTTCGACATCTGACGAAATCGCCTCGACGCGCCGCGACTCCCTCTTCAAATCCCCATTCGCAAACAACGGACAGTGTAAATCCTGTCCGAACGCACGCGTGACGAGCAAACCAACGCGTTCTCCCACCGAACGCCCGTGACGATCTATCGCGTCTAAAAGCGTTCTCGCTCGCCCCGGATGCGCGTCGTTCGCATGTACGACGCCCGCCGTTCCCTCTCCACTCGTCGGCCGCACGCGTTCCAACAACTGCATCGTCTTCTGTCCGGGCGCCGCGCACACATCTAAAACTCTCGTCCCGGGTTTAGGATCGAGCGCCAACACCGGAAGCATGCTCACGATTTCCTGTCTCGCCCCCGTTCCATTCTTCGCGCTTTGCTCGAACACGTCCAACAGTTCTCGCGGCACCGCCGGCCGTCCTCTCTTCATCTCCCCCGACGGATTCATCGCCTCCCACGCGTTCTCCATGACGCGGACCGCGAGATTCGTCGCTTCAATCGCGTCGTTTACGGTTTTCCTCCCCGGGTGATTCGCGTGCGTCCGAAACGTCGCCGGTAACGGCGTTCGCAAAGCGTTGAGAAAGCGCTCGAAGTCACCATCGCAATCACTCGTCGAACAAATCCCCTGCGCGCGGTAATACCGCTCGAACAGCGCCTCACCCTCACCGAATTTCCGATGAATAATCCCCGACGCCTTCGACGTCGTCCCCGATCGGCGTCCGACCGCATCGCGAAGCGCGTTTCGTTTCGTCGTCGAAACCATGGCGGCGTTTCCGATTCCGTTGCCGAGCCGACCGACGCGTTCGCGCGCGCCCGCGCGCTATGGATCGATCGATCGATCGACGATTCGATCGACGATAAATTTAAACAATCCAACCCGACCGACCGCGCGTCGTTCCCGACGTCGCCCGCGTCCGACTGACGTCGCGCGCGACGATGACGGACGCGCGTTTTGATGTTTCCGAGAAACGATTCGATGTTTCCGAGACGAGACGAGACGAGACGAGCCTTTCCGAGAGAAAACCTCGAGAAAACTCGAGAAAACTCGACGCGACGCGACGGGCGGAAGGACGGACGATGATGTCGCTCGTCGCGCGCGCGGGTCGAGGACGCGCGTCCCGATTGGTCGTCGGTTCGAGCGCGCGAACGGCGCCGCGGGCGTCGACGAACGACCGTGGGGCGACGCGCGAGGAGGAGGACGACGGTGTGGGTGTGGGTGCGTACGACCGAGGGAAGCTATCGACGACGACGACGACGACGACGACGACGACGATGACGGCGTCGGGTTGGATGTTCGACGCGCGGGAGATTGCGGTGATGGAACGCGGCGCGACGACGACGACGACGGCGACGACGGCGGGTTCGCTGAGTTCGGGTTTGGGATCGTTTGTTTTGGACGAGGGTCGTCTGGCGGACGACGCGGCGCGCGTGCGAGCCGCGATTCGAGCCGCGAGCGAGGCGATCATCGCACCGAGTCGTGGGTATTACGTCAATCTTCCGCGCGAGGATTACGGCGAGGGCGCGGTGACGGATGTTGTGATTGAAGATCCGGCGACGCGCGGCGGCGAAGACGCGACTGAGGATGGGATGCTTTGCAACACAAAGAGGACGTATCAGCCGAGTAATCTCGTGCGTAAGCGTAGACACGGGTATAGGTCGAGAATGTCGACGACGGGTGGGCGACGTGTGCTCGCTCGCCGACGTAGGAAGGGTAGAAAGCGTTTGTCTGCCTGAGAAGATGAGTTGTATTACATATTTCAGATTTTCAATGATGAATTTTTTTCGGCGTCTGCGAGAGTCGCGAAACGCGTAATCCCAAAGCGCTGAGATCGTGCGAAGTTGGCGCCCATGAGAATGGATTCATGAGCTGCTGCGCCTCGTACAGGACGCCGTACACGAGGAACGTGAGGATGGCGACCGGGATGACGACGGCTTTGCCGTAAGAAGAAATCCACGCGAGGGGTGCCGTGGCGACGAAAACGACGCAAATGATGAGAATGGAGCTCACGTAGTACGGCGGAACCGGCGTCGTCAAAACCGCTTCACACTCGCTCCATGCGTCGACGATCGCCGCGACGGTTCGGTGAAGTCGGTATCGTCGTTGTTCGTACACGTCGTCAAATTGACGAAGCATTGAAATACTGCGCTGCAAACGCGCAAAGCATTTGATGACTCGCATGTTCGCCGAACAGCCGGCGTATTCGTTTCGCTCCGCCGGCATCATGAAGTCTTTCGTCGACGGTGTACCGACAAAATCGTCTTCTAACGCGGATTCGGATAGAGAGCATGACGAGTGCACGTCCAGTGCTTTCGGGAACCCGATGCGCGCTTCGCGAATGGATTGGCGTATCAGCGCAACCAAAGAGTCGAGCTCGTGGAGCAACTCGGTGGAGTAATCTCTTTTGACTTTATCGACGCCTTCTGGAAAGAGAACACGCAGTTCCATCGTGAGATGTCTGGCGTTATCAAACAAGTCGTCGAGCGACTTTCGAGCCGAGTAGTACCTCGCAAAGCCGGCGCTGAGAATGTACGCGATGCAGAAACCAAAGATCGGAGTAGAGACGACGTGCGCTTCATCTCCGATGAGTATCCGGCATTGCAAGGTTTCGTACAGCTCTGATTCTGTGCATACCGAGTGTGCGATGAAATAAACGCCGACGGACCAACCGCACGCGAGCAACACGTGCGGTAACAGCGGGATGACTAACGTCTGGCGGAACGCAAACCATTCCAGAAACAGTCCCCACTTAGCGCCGCGGAATCGCCGCTGTGTGGGGAACGTCCAAGCCGAAGGGACGTCAGCCATCGCTGCAGATTCGTCGGTGAGAGGCTTGCTCTCAGCGCGCGCCTGGGTGCCGTCGACACATTTTTCAAGGCTCCCCGCGGCGTCGACGCGCGCTGAAGAGTGCACATGCGTGTCAAGGCAAGACTCTACGAGGGATTTCCTGATTGCGTGCAGATCGATTTCGCATGATTGCGCTCGGAATGGTTTTTCCATAAACCGCGCTATGGCCAATAATCCATACAGAATAATCGCTAGCACTCCGAGCGGTAGCCATGTCATGTACTTGAAGGTGGCGACGAGGACGCTCGCCGCAGAAATCAACCACACGAGCACAACCAAGTTGAGCATGTGCTTCACTCCGTACGGAACGGATGCGATTTGCGCTCGCTTACACGAGGAGTGCGCGCGAAGAGCTTTGTTGACGGCGTCCACCATGATCGACGCGTGCCTGTTTCCCAGGTGACCGCCGAGTCTAGCTCCCTCAATTAGTGACACTAAATCCGTCGCGATTTTCAAGATGGGCTGATCCAGCAATCTTTCGTACACGGTCAACGTGCAATCATCGGCACGCTCGTACAGAACTCGGTTCATCGTATCAATAAGCCGACTTGTTCCTCGCAATATCTCAGCCTTGACATCGATTTGACCTCTGTCACGTTTGTTGCCCGTTGGATCGTCGTCAAGGAACGAGCAAGCCTGCACGTTGAGCAAGAAGAGATTATGAAAGATGTCATAGATACCCGTCTTCGCTTCGTAGAACAACTGAAACGCAAAAAAGAAACGGTACACAATCACGAAGGTGAAGATGCGCCCGATGATGGATACAGCGCTAGGCGCGAAGATGAGATCACATTGAGTGTGATCTGTGACGCCATCGCCGCATATTTTTATTTTCACGAATTGTGCGCCGATACCAATCAACATTACGATCATCATGACCGGCCAGACAAAAGGGAAAACCGTGCCACGAACTTTCAATAGGCGCATAATGTATGAGCTCGAGTCCGAGCGTTCACCGCCACGACGACGACGGATTGCTTCCAGTGTGGTTGGTTGTCGCAGCGCCTTCGGCGCGCCAGCCCCGCTGAGTATGAGGGAGTCTATGCCCGAGCGAATCCCCTTCTCATCCCGACCGAGCGTGCGGAATGAAGATTCATGTATCGCGAATGATTCGGTATAAATCGACCAGCTCACTTTTGTGAGATCGTGTTTGGGATCTTCCCAGCCGAAAGGATCCTCCAAGATGCTTCCAAGTTGTACGATGCCGTACAGTGCAGTCGAAACCAGCATTGCCGGTAGCGGTGCTAACCATTTATAGTTGACACTAAAGACAAACGGTACAGAGATTGTAAACCAAAACAATGCGATATCTATGAGATGCACGAATGGTTGCGGCATTCCGCTCGCCAAGATGCGCTCGATGTCTGTGCTAGCGTCGATGCAAGAGTGCACGCAGTAAATCATGTCCAAAGCATTGCGATCTGACACGAGTTTCTGTTTGCGTCTGCGTTCGATGATGCGTGTAATTTTAGCGCTGCAAATACCAATGCGTGCGTGATATGAGCACTTGGCGTATTTTACTTTTTCTTCATCAGTGAGCAGAATGGATAAGGACGGCCATCCATGAGGATCGTCGAGCAACTCGTCTGTGGTTGGTTGCCGAAACGCTTTGGCATACGGCTCAATTCCATGTCGACACTCACGGATCGTCTGACGAATAAAACCCACAAGCACGCACGAGAGTCGTCGAATTTCTTGAACATCAGACAGAAGCGACAACTCTGTCTTATTACCACCCGAACATCTCTGAATCATGGTGTTCATGCCAAGATTGAGACATCGCACGTTGTTTACGATTCTGCCAACGGCACCTTTGCCATCGTAGTAGCGCTTGTAAGAGATGGACAATCTAAACACAATCGTGAAACCAATCAGCGCACCAGTCATGATGTGTCCGTTTGAATCGAACGTGACCGAGCAAGACTGAACTTCCTTCACGTTGTCTCCGCAATAATGAACCTTCATGAAGTTTGCGACGAGGGCGACGAGTCCGCTGAATAATATTTGAAACAAGATGTCGTGAAGTACCGTGCCCTTGAAGTGGAGGACACACGTCACGAAACTCCACCCTGAACGAAGTGCCATCCCGCTCTTTCGTGCAAACTTTTTAAATGCGCGCTCTCTTTTCGATATATTCTTCAAGTGAATCGAGGGCGCGCGAGAGAGTGTGTCAAAGTTCAGAGACGAAGATCCGAGCCCCATCAACTTTGTGTGAGAAAGCATCACAGTCTCAAGCACATGTAGCTCGTCTTCGAGTGTATTCCATACATCGCTTCCGCCCGTCAGGTGGGATGAGAGCGCGTGCAGTCGCTCGTGGAAAAGACCCATCCTCGTGCCCAATTCGCCGAGTTCATGTCGTGGTCCATTCCAACCGAAAGGCTCCATCATCCCTGTCGACGTTTCGGCCACTCCGTAGAACGCCAGCGCGACGAGCGTCGAGGGTATGGCGGTTAGCCAGCGGTACCTAACACTCAAAACAAAGGGCATTGTGAACACATAAAACAACAGCGTCAGCTGAAGCAAATGACGAAAGTGCTTCGGTACCGGAGTTGAAATGATACGCAACAAACCTTGGACGTTTTGTAACGCAGAGCACACACGGCGGTACGCGTCTGAAGCGAACCTCTCAGAAACATGACCGCTTTGCAGGTTTCGATTGAAAATATTGTTGATTCGGACCGCCGCCCAAGTCGTAAGACTGTGCATGGGCATGGAACGAACCTCATCCATTTCCTCCTTTGTGAGCAGGTTGCACAACTTGCGGCCGCACCCATACGCGTCGGTCTTTAGACAATCCTCAAGATCTATAGTCTTACCGTGCGGGTCGCGAATCATCAGCTCACGAACGAGAACACGATTCAAGCTGAAAAGAATGTCTGTGAAACGCCTCACCTCTGACGACTCAGAATTGTTTTTTGTCGCGTCATCGCTTGCCACGAACATTGAAGATATCGTCACTAGCGAGCGCATGTCATTCTGAAGAGAGGTTATGAGACGTTTCGCCGATATATACCGATCGTAGCCCCAGTCTGTGTTGATCACGAGCAAGAATGATAAGGGAATGGCCAACACTGCATGCGCCGAGATGTCAAACGTCACTAAGCACTCAGAAGATTTCGTGATCCCGTGTCCACAGACAGCGACTTTAAGGAATTGTGCGCCAGCACCGACGCATGCGGCGCATAAAAGTTGCTTGTAGATGTATGGCAATACGGTATCCCTCCATGCGAAGCAGTCTGTGATGAACCAAGACACTTTCCTTTTCGACTTGTAGCTTTGAGTGTCTATCTCCTCGTAGTCTGTCTTTTCTCCCTCTATTTCGTCATCGAACACGCCATCCTTCATGTTGAACGCTTGCATCTCCTGATGTATTCTTGCCCCGATGGCTCTCAATGGATGAGAAGGAAGCGCCCAGGTGAATGGGTCCTCTAGCGCGACCGAAATTTCATTGACACCGTAAAAGAGCCAAGCCACCGTCGCACTTACCAACGGCGTCCTCCAATCAGTGACTTGTGTCAGAGCAAACGGGATAGAAAAGACGAATGCGAAAAGTAGTACGGTGACACTGTGTGTGTACTCACGCGGTGCCCAGGTTTCAACCAACGTTAGCGTCTCACGATATGAATCGAGCGCTTTCTGCGAGTATTTAAACACTTCGAGCGTTGCCTTTTCGCTGAGCGTACCATCCTGAAGCGCCCTCTGCACTTGATTCAGCATAAATGACATCGCCACTGCGGGCCTGCTCTGCGCTTTGAATCGTGCCAGCACTCTGCGTTCTTCGATGGACGTTACCGCAGACAACGAAGGCTTGCTGTACTCGTCGGCGAGCAACGCCTCCGTATCCGTGTCCACTTTGCCACTGGCGGCGTCGATGTCGCGGACACCGTGACGCGAATCGCGTACAGCTTGCCGCATGAGTGCATACGATGCATCCATAAATCTGCGAATCTCCGCGAGTCTATGCGCTCTCGAAGAGTCCACCGAATTCGATTTGCTCCCCGCGAACGCCAGCTCCACGTCTGCGAGCGCGAAGCACGACCGCATCGAGCATTTGATATCGATCAACGCCTGTTTGGCATCTTCGTACCTCCGAAACGCTTGAACAACCCGAAACACTAGTAAAAATGAAAGAATTACCCCGACGGCGGCGTGCGCGTCGATCGGCAGCGCGTACGCACACTCGCTTGAGTACCTCTGCGAGTCGTCGCACGCCCGTCTCTTCAGCCACTGCGCGCCCGCGCCCGTCAATCCCGCCAAGAGAATCTGTGGCATCACCCGCCTCGCGCACACAAACCACAACACCAACGCCCGTCGCACGCGCGCGCCGAGACTATCGTCGAGTAACATTCGCGACTCGCGACCGTTCGTCTCCCGTTTGGCCGACTCGACGTCGACCGACGTCGCTGAATCGCCTCCGCACGTCACCGTAGCATTCTCGCGTCGCGCGTCACCGTCGCCGTCGCGCGACGTGACTGAACCATCCACGTCGGCGACGTTCACGCGCTTCATGGTTCACCAAATCCCCCGTCACTCCGCGAGACTCGCCGGAGTACCGCTCGCTGGTATGGTAATCCAATTGAGTCCAAGCCAAGCCAACCGTCGCGTTCGCGCTCGAATCGTCACACACAGGACGCGCGAGCCGGCGAAGGAAGACTGGAAACCAGAACCGGAGCACAAACAAGCGTGCGCTCGCGTCGATGGTCGGCGCCGCGAGGCGAATTCGCGAACGTCGAGCGCGTCGATGAATGTGGCACAAATTTTGTCGAGTAACGCTTTAACCGTTTTGGTGAACAGACGAACGGACGAGTCATGACTCGTCACTTGGATACACACACACATGCGTCTACTCATCTCCCTTTTATACACAGACTCAAGATCATTTCAATATTGATCGAATGTCCGAGTC
>Ga0181601_10001846_pt1 | contig 18247 bp, 15 predicted proteins | sample 041ome_8_FD_133020 | JGI IMG/M metagenome (GOLD analysis project Ga0181601, IMG submission 133020) | Coastal salt marsh microbial communities from the Groves Creek Marsh, Skidaway Island, Georgia - 041407BS metaG (megahit assembly) | ecosystem: Environmental > Aquatic > Marine > Intertidal zone...
CGACGACGACGACGACGACGACGACGACGACGACGCGTGGTGGTCTGCTTTTTCGTCATCAGCGGCGACGTGGCCGCAAATCCATCATCTCGTGCGAGTCGTCTTCGTCGAACGAAGAGAACTCTTTGCTGACGCAAACGGCGGAGGAGGCGATCAGAAACGCGCCTCCTGCTCCCGAGCGAGGAGAAGGCGCGAAGAGAAGAGTCAGCGGATACATGAATAAGAAAACAACGAAGGATTGGCAAATCGATTTCTGCTCTCGCCCTTTAAAAGATGACCGAGGAAAGAAAGTGTGGGAACTTTTAATCACGGACGAAGACCGTTCGTTCGAACACGCGGAGTTTTTCCCGAACAATCGAATCAATTCCGTGGAGTTATCGAAAGCTTTGCAGAAGGTAGTCGATAGGAGAACGGAGGAAACCGGAGAACAGCCGAGAAAAGTGAAATTTTTCCGGAGTCAAATGATGACGATCATCACGAGAGCGTGTAAAGAGTGCGAGTTGGAACCGTTGCCGTCTAGGAGGTGTCAAACCATGTTGAATTGGTTGGAAGAGAGAATGGAGACGGTGTATAAGAAACATCCGGGGTATGATCCGAATTCGGCGCCGCTGATGACGTTTGACGCGCAAGCGCCGAAGCCATTGCCGGACGCGTTGAGAGGAGAGTCGTGGGCCTTTGTCGCTTTGCCCTTGGTCGGGGTGAAGGAGGAAATGGAAGCCGTGGCGAGAGGTAAAGCGTTTGGAGACTTGCTGAACATCGACCCAGATTTACCGGACGATACGTTGATTCCAGGTGTAGTCGTGTACACGGCGCGCGCGGCGGCTTTGAGCGGATGGACGAAAGGCTTAGAATTGAGCGCGATTACCGTCGATTTGGAAAGTTCCTCCATCGTTTTGGAAACCGGTGTCAACGAGAGCTGGAACTACGCGTTCTTTCGAAGAACGAAAGAGTTGAGAGACGAAGCGAGAGAGTGGGAAGGCGTGAAGAGACAAACGAAAGGGTTGCACTTTTTAGCCATTCAAACGGACGCGGATAGCGAAACGACCGATGGGTTCTGGGTATTGCAAGACGTCAAAGGCTCGCAGTTTTAATCGTCATCATCAATAATAATAACAATGTAGTAGCGAGTCAAGAAGCGCAGTCTATGAAAAAGGGAGAGAGAGAGAGAGAGAGTGGGAGATACCAACAGTGTAGTCACATCCAAAAATTTAATATGAAAACGATTTGCGAAGTGGTATCTTCTCTCAAAATTTTACGTACACAGCAAAGCTCCTCGCAACACAAATTTGCCACGCTCTTTTAGACGCGCAGCCATCGAAAGATTGGTTCGAGAAGAATGCCTTCCTCCTCCTCCTCCTCCTCCTCCTCCTCCTCCTCCAATCCTCTCCTCCTTCGAATGCTCTCCAAACTCAAATCTCTCCTCGTTTCCAAAAACAAACTCCATCTCTCCTTCGATGTGCTTTTTTACTTGTTTTCGTTGTTCTTGTTGTGTTTGTTCTCGACGAATTACTTGAGCAACGCGTCGTACGTGGACGAGAACGGATTGTTGCTGGGAAGCACGAGAACTGCGTTCGATAACGAGAACAGCGAAAACGCGAGGAGGTTTTCGGACGCGTTGTTGAAAACAGGAAGTTTACGGGAAGCGAAGGAGGTTTTGGTGAGAGATATTTTGTTGGCGACAACGGGTGATGATGCTTCGGAGGTGACGGTTCGCCCGTACGCGCTACACGCGGTAGCTCGAGCAAAGTTTGGAGATGGGAGAGAATCGATCGCAATTGTCGCACCGATCGGGTGCTTAGCAGCAGGTGAAAACGACGATAGGATTAAGGAAGAAGAAGCAGACGCGGTCGCGTTGGCGTTGGAGATGTTCTTTTATGTCAAGTCGCGAAAGGTGAAATGGTTGGGACGGGACGTGGTGTTGGTCGTGCCGACGTGTTTTGAGTATTTGGAAGAAGGGAACCCGGTTTCAAAAATTCGCGCGACGGGAAAATGGTTAGAGACATATTTAGAGGGCGAAGAAGAAGGCGAGGACGATAATGATGGTCGTGGCAATGGTGCTGTTACTAACAATAAAAAAGAAGACGTTTTCTTCCGCGCCGGGCAGATCCACCAAGCGTTTGGCATCGAAACACCACACGGCATGAAAAACTTTGAAAAATCAAAGTCTGCTATGTTCGCAAAGCTTCATGGATGGAATGGAGCGTTGCCAAATCAAGACATATTTGAAGTGGCAAAGTTTTCCTCCCGAATGGGGCGAGGGACGTCGTCGGGATTTAGTGTACACGGCACGCACGTCATCGACGCGAAGAAGACAAAATGGGAGAAGTGGGTGGAACATACGAAAGCGTGGACGTCGTTTGCGAAGTTATCGGTAGTTGGTAAGCCTACGGGAGTTCACGGAGCGTTCAAAGTGAAATCGATAGATTCGTTCACGATGGTATACGATAAAGAGAAAGGCAGGGAGGATGATGAAGGAACAAAAGGTCGAGACTTTCGAATAGAAAATTACCTCGCGTGTGGTATCGCGCTAGAAACAGCTATTAGAGCGTGCAACAATCTCGTCGAGCAATTGCACCACGCCCGTTTTGAGTACGTGCTCATTGGGAATGACAGATACGTAGGCGTTGCTGAGTTGGCCGGGACGCTCGGAGTTATGCTCGTCGCGTTGGGTATCAAGACGTTGAAAGCGTACGAGAACGAGAAATGGATGATTTTGTCTTCTTCCTCTTCTTCATGGTCCTTTCAAGAGGTCTTTTCTGTGGTAAAAATATTCACATTTATACTCTTAATGGTCGTCCTGATCGCGTTGGCGTATTTTAACGTCGCCTTGGGACTGTGTATGGCGACATTTTGCGTTCCAATATGCTTGGTCATGCCCGAGACGAGAGAAGACGAGAAAAAGAAGAAGAATAAGAAGGAATGACGAAAGCAAAGCGTTTACTTGTAGTAGTAGAAATAGCACACGCAGTAATAGTAGAATTGATGCGTTAGCACTTTTATATAATACACGTATCTAACTAAGAAGCATAATGACGATTTTACGATGAAATTTTAAGCCGCAACTTCGGCTGGAGCTTTGGTCCTCGCTCTCGTCGCATCTGCTCTCTTTGACTTCCATTCGAGCGCTTGGACTTCAAAAAATTCCATGGCTACTTGATCCGGCCACGGAGCACCCCAAGGCGCTTCAGCTCCCGCCGTCCATCCTAAATGTCCACCACTTTCCGTTTCTAATAAAATAACGTTCTCATTGCTCGCAATTTCCTCTCTAGGTATCGCTTCGATCGAAGCGATTGGATCGTCCTTCGCTTGGACGCATAACAACGGGACTCTCACGTCGGCAATCTTTCTTCTCGACCCGCTCGCTTCGTAATAGGCGTCCACGGAAGAAAATCCAAAAGTCACTCGCGTGATTGCCTCGTCAAAATCCCGGACCGTTCTCGCTTTCCTGACCAACGCCGGTTCGTATTCCCTCAAGCCTTGGAACAAATGTTTATGCGGTTCGAACAACTTGCGCATGTTGTTCGCCATCGATTTCGAATATAGCTTACCCCAAAAGCCTTTCTGCAAATTCTCGTCGCACCTGTTCAAATCGAATGGGTTACACATGCTACACGCGGCATCAACCACCGCGTCTTCTCCGTCCTCACCCAACGTGTTCGTTAAAATATTTGCTCCTAACGACCAACCGACGGCGAATAAAGGCGCGTTGGGAAAGCGTCGCTTCATCTCCTTCATCACCGCCCTCGTATCTCCGGTAAAACTCGCGCTATAAAACTGAGGCGTCAGCAAAGGTGATTCGCTCGTCCCTCTCGCATTGAATGCAACTACTCGATACCCTTTCATCACCGCCCTTCTCAACATGTGTTTCAAATACTTATCGTGCGATCCGCCGGCGATGCCGGACATCAGCACCAACGTCGGCGCGTCCTCCGGTAACGTCCTGTAATGTTCCTCCAATACCTTATCAATCTTCGGCGTTTGATTCGGAATCGATTTTCTATGCGGCTCAAAATCTTTATCCAAATTTCTCGTCTTCTCTAACATCTCCGGCGTGCGTTCGCGATACTTATGCGTCTCATCGTCCACCGACAACGGCCAATCCAAAGCGACCACGCCGCCGCACGCCATCGGCAACAACTCTCTCTGATACTCCACTTCCACGTCTTTTCTAAAGAAAGTCGCCATTATCGTCGACGCGTGTGGGTTTCTCAGCACCGTAATCGCGTCGTATCCAACCCGCAACGTGTGCAACATTTTCAAAACGTTTGCGTTTTTCTCCGTCTTTTGGCAAGAAACCGAAACTTCGCTCGTCGTTTTGTGCTTGAAAACTTTGCTCAGAAGAGCCACGAGGAGAGCGCCAGAGGTGACGAAAAACGCCGCTCGAGCCGGTTCAGAAGAAGCCGCGCTCAAAACGACGCCTTCTAACGCCGACGCAGAGATGGACGACGAAGCACCACCACCGCCGCCAAGACCACCACCAGCAGAAGCAGCAGCAGCGGGAGAGCGCGCGAGATTTGACGACGAAGTTCTCGATAACGATGACGACGAGAATGTTGACTTAAACATGTTTTTCGTATTCGTATTCGCCGATCGAAAAGGACGAGAAGAAACCGATGAAAAAGACGTCGACGCGACCACTGCTCCTCCACAAACAAAACCACCGCTCTTCAAAGGACGAGGAAGAGCAGGACGCATGTTCCTGCGCGCGCTGCGTGAGCTTTTCTCTCTCTCTCTCTCTCTTTTCTTTGTGTTCACTTTTTTTTGCAAAGCGAGCATAAAACCCTAAATAAAAATCTGCGTGCATTTTCTCGCGCGCGTTTTCTTCACAACCCCTCTCTCTTCTTTAGGAAAAGCAGAGAGAGAGAGAGAACACGTTTATTTTCAAGCGCGCGCGAGAAGCGAGAGTTTGTGAGAGAGAAGGAAACAAAAAGTAAACGCGACGACGACGACGACGACGCTTCTTTGAGTTTCTCGAGTAAAGAGAGAGAGTTCGAATTTTGTTCCGCAGTTTTAGAAAACGAAAAAAAAGCGCAGCGGAATACATACACATAATAATAGAGAGAGAGTGTATTATAGATAAAAGAATACGCGCGCGCAGAGAGAGTACCGCCAGAACACATCGAGATGGGTGGAGACGACGAGCTCGCGAAGCACACAAAGGTGCGTTTGGGGGGACAGCGCGTGTTGTTGGGGAGAGAGAGAGAGGGACTTTCTCTCTCAATTTTTTTTTCTTCTCCTTCTCTCGATCGCTTTTTTTTTGCCTCTCTTTTCTCGAAGAAAACACACGCACCGACTGACTTTTCTTCTTCTTACTCTACTACCACTACTCAACAACAACAACAACAAAAAATATCCATCGCAGGTTAAAATCACCGGCAACAACCGAACGAAACAGAAACTGATCGGGTTGAACGCGACGGTGAAAAAATCCGTCGGCTTGGGCGGGTGGCACTGGCTCGTCCTCGAAAACGGGAAGGAAGTTAAGTTGCAAAAGAACGCGTTGGAGGTGGTTTCGTTACCGACGGGCGAGGAGGTGGAATCGATCGAGTTTCAAACGAAAGACGACGACGATGGGTCGCACGTGGAGAGCGGAGAGATTGAAGAGTTGGACGGGGACGAGGAGATGAATGAAGACGAGGATAACAACGAGAGAGAAGGAAAGGATGGAGGAGACGCGATGGACGAGGACGACGAGAATGCGGGCTCGAAAGAACGAGACGGCGAAGAAGACGAAAAGAAAGAAGGCGAAGGGGACGGAGAAGATGGCGAGGGCGAAGAAGAGGAAGAAGAAGGCGAAGAAGTTGATAAAGAAGGCGGCATGAAAGCGAGGTTACGACGACCGACGAGAACGCCCGGGAACGGGCCGCCGAGTCAACAAGCCGCGGCGGCGATGAAACGAATCGTCGATAAAAGAAACGCCGGAAAACCAAACTGCAACGTAAACTTCAACAGACTCACCGGACCGACTTTGCTCAAGTATAAGAAATTTTACCAAATGCCCGGCGCGGATACCGACGATGTTATCAAAGGGAAAGCGAAGATGGTCGATGAAGTCACTCGGCATTTCATGTCGCAAAAAGTGGACGAACAGAAATGCTTGGCGCAGTTCATCGCCAGTTTAGCGAGCACTACGCGTTGATTTGATTGAGCTAGCGCGCGAAAGAATCTATACACATACAATCATCAATTCTTATTATCAGTTTTAATTTGTATTTTTTGTAGTACGTATTATCAAAAACTCTCCGTCTGTCTCTTCTCTTCTCTCTCTCTCTCTCTTTCTCTTTCTCTTTCTATCATATCCTTTGTTCTAATCTCTTCTAAATCGTGTTAATATTATCGCCTAAAAAGTTTCTACTTCAATTCTTACTTGTATTCCGAAGGGAGCACTCCGGTTTCCATCGCTTTTTCGAGCATCGCGATTTCCTCCAAAGTCGTCGCGTTTGCGATGGCGGCTTTAATCTTCGCCAACTCCGCCGCGTTATTTTTCTTCTCGTTCTTCTTCCCTTTCTTTTTCTTCCCCTCGTCCTCTTCCTCTTCTTCTCTTCCGCCTCTCTTGCCGACGGTAAACGTCTTCGCCTTGATCGCTTTCCCATCGTCACCTTCAAACATCTTCTTCGCTGCTTCCCGTTCCTTCGCGTACACGCGTTCGTAATCTAACATTCTCAATCCATCGTTCAATTTGTATATGCAATACAGCCGATAATTCTCCACCGCGCACACCGGATTCCCTTTCAAAACCAAACATTTCAGACGTTTAACCTTCCCTATTTCGTCGATGTCGTGCAAATTTTTAATCTTGTTATTTTGCATCAGCAGCCACTCCAGCTTCGGCACGTTCTCGCTCAAATTCGCCCCGTTAATTTTCTCAATCTTATTCTCGCTCGCGTTGATCGTGTGCAACCGCTTCAACTTGGGAAACCCCTCCAACTTGACGATTTCGTTTTTGCTCACGTCGATGCAATCGAACTGGTCGTTCGTGCCGCCTAAATTTTCTATCGCTTTGATTCCTTTCGAAGAGAGATCGAGCTCGTACTCGTCCACCGCGTTCAGCGTTTGGTTCGATTCTAGAATCACATCGACCGTTAGTTTTCCTTTTTCAACGTCGTCTCGTTGGTGCGTTTGGTGCGCGAGTAGCGACGACATTTTCTTTCTCTCTTCTTCTTTCTTTGTTGTGTTGTTCTCTATTTTCGTATTTTGCGTTTGTGCTGCGTTTTGTTTTTTTTTTTGTGAAGGAAAAAAAAATACGACTCGCAAGGGGCAAAAAGAAGAAAAATTCCATCTTCTGTATTCTTCGTTATTATTACTACGCGCGCGAGAGAGCGCTCTCTCTCTCGCGAGGCAGACGTCCCTTCTCTTCTCTGCGAGCGCTGTCGCTTCGTTTGCTTTTTATAAAGAGAGAGAGAGAGAGAGAGAAAAAAAAAAAGAAGGAAACATAAAGCACGATGAGTACGACGAAAAGAAAAGAAGCGAGAATCTATTGGGAAAAACAAACTTTAGCGTTGTGCGGTCACCACTCGTTGAACGCGCTGCTCCAAGGCCCGCACGTCACGACGAATGATTTACAAAAAATAGCGGAAACGTTGGACGAGGAGGAGAGGAAATTACTCACGAGCGCGGAAGATAGAAGGAAATTCGATGAGAGACCGAGCGAGAACGTGGACGTGCACACCGGGAATTATTCTTTGCAAGTGTTGGACCGAGCGTTGGAAATGCGTTTTCAGCTGACTTTAACGCACGTGTTTCAGCGAAGCGAGCTGAACGAAGCGGCGAAGAATAAAGCGTTTTTGCTGAACGCGCATCAGCACTGGTACGCGATGCGAGAAATCAGAGGGCAGTGGTGGAATTTGAATTCTCAGTTAGCGGCGCCGATGAAAGTGCACGGGGAAATCGTGTGGTATTTAGAAAGCGTGATTCAAAGAGGGACGCAAGTGTTCGCCGTGGTGGGCGCGTTGCCGCAAGCGCACGAGATTTTCGGGCAGAAAGACGGCGAGTACGGGAACTGGATCGCTGAGAGCGAGTGCGAAGAGATGAACGAGATGGTAGCGAGAGCGGAGAGAGAAGGGAAGACGTTGGAGAGAGTGAAGGAGGAGATGAAGGAGGAGAAGAAGAGGAAGATGATTTTTAGCGGCAAGGCAAACACGTTGAGAGGAGGGGATTCGACGACGAACACGAATAACGAGGTTGATGACGACGACGACGACGACGACGACGTTGCGATAGTAATAGACGATGCATATATTGGGGTAGACCGGAACGAAGATCCGGAGTTGTACGCGGCGATGAAAGCGTCGTTAGAAGAGGAAGCGAGGAAAAGAGTGAAGAATAGCAAAAGAGGCGGCTACGGCAGCAAAGAAAATCGAGAAGGAGGGAGAGGAATAGGACAACAAGGAACCACCAGCACTTGGCAAAATTTAGGCAAAGAAAACGACAACAAAAACAACAACGGAACAACGATAGAACTAAAGAAAGAACCAGAGGAAAGTCCGGACACGCTTTCCGTCGCCGTTCGCATGCCAGACGGCGAGCGGCTCAAACCGCGCCGGTTTCTTAAAACCGACTCGATCAAAGACGTGGAAAACTGGATCGTCCGCGAGAGCAAGAACAAAGTCACTTTTCGGTCCCAAGGTGGACGCGAGTGCTTAGTTTTAGTCCACTTCCCGAAGAGAACGACGTTGGACGACCCGGGGAGAACTTTAGACGAGTGTGGGTTTGAAAACAGGGAGATGTTGACCTTCGCTTAAAACACACACACACTATACATAGTTTTCTTTTTTGTGTAATGAAAAAAGAAAGGAGAGTTTTGAAAAACCCGCGTCGTCAGAAAAAAGCACGAATACTAGAAGAAAAGAATGCTCTTCACGTCTTCTGCAACCTTTGTCGGCGCAGTCGCCGGCGTCTGCACGCAGATGTACGCGTGCGCTTTGCGCAAAGTGCCGTTGTTTCACCGTACGTTTTAAAGCGTTTCCTTTTCTTTTTCTTTCTCCCGCGTTTTATTGTTGTTGTTGTTGTTTGCAATCGTTTTCCCCGGTCTCTCTCTCTTTCTTTCTTCTCTCTCTCTCTCTCTTCTGACAAAAGTCTCTTTCTCTCTTTTCTGAACACACAAACAGAACCTCAAATCCACGCCGGTTTCGCCGTCGCCGGCGCGTTCACCGCCGAGTGGTTGGTCCAAAAAGAGCAAAGTTTACAAAAAGAAGTCGACGCGTTGGTGCGAGATAGGCAGGAGAGGAACAAAGATTTCGATGGGTTCAAACACAAGTAACCCCCAGAAGTAAAACTCATATAGGGAAAAAAATGGTAGAAGATATATATATGTGTCTGTGTTTTTTGTAATTGTATAGCGTTTTAAAATAAGAGCACATAGTCCACATCCTTTCTCGCGCGCGCGCGCGTGTGCACGTTTGCGTGAAATAGAGAGAGAGAGAGGGAGGGAGAGTCGTCGAATCGTGCGCGCGTGCGCACAAAACCAAACGAAGCTCTCTTCATTTTTTTGTTCCACTTTTTCTCGAGTTGTCTTTTCCGAGAGAAGAGAGAAAAATTTCTCCTCTTCTTCTTCAAAAAATACGCGCGCAAAGGAAAGCACGCGACGCACAGAAAGAGACTCTCCGCTGTTTCTCTTTTTTACTCTTCTCTCTCTTGCGCGCGGCGCTCAATAAAAGATCCGAAGGAGGAGAGATGGACGGATCATCCGTCGACGCCGCTATCGATATCGGCGATTCAGCAGAAAAAGAGGAAGAAGTAGAGGAAGAAGAAGAAGAGGAGGAGGAGGAGGAGGAGGAAAAACAATATCAGCGAACGGAAGATTTTGGGACGATGAAGAAGACGATACCGACGCCCAGAGGAAGAAAAGAAGGCGAAAGAACGACGACAACTCCTACGAAGAAGGTCATTCCGCGACCGCGCGAACATCATCGCGCGAGCAAAGATCCAGGAGGACGAGGACAACATCTTTCTTCGAGCGGAAGTAGCAGCGCGTCTGTTTCGTCGTCGGACGATGTTCCAGCGACGCCGCCGCCGTCGCCGAGAGAAGAGGAAGAAGAGGAAGAAAAAAAAGAAACGGAGGAGGATACGAAGATAAAAACGTACGTACCTCCTCCTCCGCCTTTACCTCCTCCGCCGCCGATGCCGCCGTCGCCTCCTCCTCCGCCTTTACCTCCTCCTCCGCCTTTACCCGCTTCTTTACCGGCGACGTTGACAATGACACAGCATCATGAAAACGCACATCACTACGCGGCGTCGATGGCTGCTGCTGCTGCGGCCATGTCGGCGTCTTTCGGCGATATGCATCTGTCTGCTTCGCCCACGTCTTCTTCTTCTCAATCGATGATGATGATGATGGATCACTTGTATCATCACCAGTACCAATATCAAGGAAGAGGAGGAGGAGAGAGAAGAAGGGAGCATCGCGGTGTTGAACCAGCGCAGCACATGCAAACGCCACCAAACACGCCGAAACCTCCCAATCAACACTGGTCGTTGGATTACTCTTCCCATTACGTAGTCACGGGAGAACGACCTCAAAATTTTATCATCGATCCGCAAGGCATACCGACACCTGCTTTGCAAAAACTGGTAGATTTAAAGAGTGAATTGATTAATGCGCATGCGCACGTGCCGCTGAGCGTGAGAATTGAGAGTGCAAAGACGTACGAGCTGACAAGCGAGAATTTAGGGACATTCGATGTAGTGGTCATTAATCCCGATTGGTCGAAATTGAGTTGGCGCGATGTGGCGAGGCTGGATTTAAACGCGGTAACTTCGGAGAAGGCGTTCGTATTTTTGTGGATTGGGAAAGGAGACGGAAAGATGCACGACAACGCGCTCAAGATCATAAAAGCGTGGAAATTTCGCCGGTGCGCGGAGGAGATTGTCTGGGTCAAGACAGGATCGGATAGGATCGAATCGTCTCCGGCGTCGCCTTCGTCTCCCGCTTCATCGTCAGCTTCGAGGAAAAGTGTTGCTTCTGCGAGCGTCGGAGCGGTAGGAACTCCTCCACATGCGTCTTCCTCTCCTTCAGCGTCATCTGCATCATCTCCGAGTACCCCCACAACTCCGTCCTCGACTTCTTCTTATTCCTCTACCTCTTCGTTTCGATCGAGGACGTCTACTTCCATCGCATCCACGGTCTCTCATTTGTCGACGCTTTCAGAAGATGGAGGAGGAATAAAAGAGGAAGAATTCCCTTTCGCTTTGCATAAAGAACACTGCATGATTGCGGCAAAAGCAAAAGTCACTCGCAAAGAAGCGGCTTTAATTCATGCGAACGTGGACGCGGACGTAATCATTTCACCCCCTCTCTCATCAAATCAAAAACCAGATCAGATATATGCCATCGCGGAACGCTTCGTCCAAGGGTTGAGACGTTTGAACTTGTTCGGAGATAGTCAACAACTTCGCCCTGGCTGGGTTACAGTGAGTGAAAACGTGTATAGAACGACGCATAATCCAGTCACGTACAGGAAAGCTTTTGAGGGAACGAGGTGGAGTGGGAAATTTGAGGCGAAATATCAAAGACGGACGAACCGAGCAATAATGATACAACAAGAACAAGAACAGCAGCAGCAGCAGCAGCAGCGATACAATCAGTATCAATCGCCACAGTCGTCTACAATACCACAGTATCAGCAACGACACATGCAAAGAGAGCGTCAAACGTACACGTATCATCATAGGAGCGGCTTGAGTCCGCAGAGTAGTCCTCAGAGAGTGAGTCGTCCCGCGCACTTGTTACCGCACGACGAAGATATAACACGTTTGCGACCTAAATCGAGAAGTCCTTCCAAGTCAGATGGTAGAAAAGGTGATGTTGTTGGTGTTGGTACCGGTAGTCACTTTGCGAACTATGAAGAGTACGAGTATGCGGCGGATGAATATTACTCCCCAAGAACATCTCATTCAGGGCCGATGTTCTCGCAATACACGCCAGCGCCGACGTTTTATCCTCAACAACAGCACCCTTACGCATCTCAGGAATACATTCATGCGCTGCAGCAGCAGCAACAACAGCAACAATATCAAATGAGCGGTTATACAGAGCAGAAACAGCAACAACAATATTATGAAGGCACATTCACTTCGCCTCCGGGAAGCAGCAGTGGCCCGGCGTAACGTAACTACACGCGGCGTACACCACACTACTGCTTCGAAAAACAAAAAGAAGCGAAAAGAGATGAACTAACGAGAGGGAAACGTAAACGTGAGCCACTACATAATACGTGTGCCACTCCATATATAGAACGCACTTTCTATCACTGTTCTTTTTATATCATCATCATCATATTTTTACTTTCGTTGCTCATCACACAGCCGAACGTTCGTACAAGTAAGTATCTCACCTTCTTTTTGGGAGTTTTAAGTACGGAGAGGCGGCGCCTCTCCGGCAAAATCTGCGACATAGTGCAACTTCATCGGCGTCTGATGCGCGTACACTTTTGAATCTTCAATTAAGTTATGATCATGTTGTGAAATTAATATTTGTACAGATAAAAACAATGTTGACTAACTCTCCTTCGCTCGCAGTTTTTTTCCTCTCTTATATGATACAACAATCTGCGTCCGTCTCCTTTTCTATCTAGTGGGAATGTTAATACTAGTATCGCATCTAGTTTCTTCTTCTCTCTCTTCTCTCTCTCTCCCTCTTCTCTTTCTATCAACGAGCACTATACACTTGTCTGCGTATGTGTCTATACTTGCATTTCTCGTAATCTCGTTTAGGATTCAACCAGTTTGACGAGAGAAACTTCGGATTGCGAAACTCGCAAACCTCTCGCGTTTGATTGTAGTCTTCGCATAGCTCGCGTTCTTTTTGGTACCTCGATGGAGAACAAGTCGCTTTCGGCGGTTTCACTATCGTTAGTTTCCTCGGAACCTTTGGAATTTGAGTTCGCCCGGGTCTTCTTCGTCGCTGCTGCGACCGCTGCCGCGGCGGCGGTTTCGGCTCTCGTCTTTCTCGTCGCCATCGCAGCCTTTTCGTTCGCGTTCTTGATCATGTTTTCTTTCTTCGTCTGTTGTTCGGATTTAGTTGAAGCGGCGCTCTCATCTCGAGGGGCTTTCTTACTTTTCGCTTCCATGGAATCTAAAACGTCGTTCATGGCTGCCACGCCCTCGCCAGGCTCTGGCGCGGACATTGTCGATAAGTTCCCTTCCGAAGCCACGGTCGGTATAATCTTAGCAAATCGACCTTTATACCTCGGACGGTTATCCGCGAGCGTCTTTCGGCACTCGTATCGAATCTTTTTGTGTCCTAATCTACGTCTCGCTCTCTTCTCGCGGTACCGTGCGAGTTGTTGCATGCGAATCTCCGAGGGGATGCGACGCATCACGCCTGGCTGGATTTGCTCGGAGTTCAAATGCATCATGCCTTGCTCCAAATCGCTAAACGCCTTCGTCAGATCGACTTGAGAACTCGCTTTCTTTACTCCGCTCAAATTCGATTTCTTAAAGGAACTCGTCTTTCTCGGTTTCGTAAACGAAGTGCTTCTTTGGACCGATGTGTTGTTGCTCGTGTTGTTGCTCGTGTTGTTGTCATTGTTGTTGTTACTACTGCTGCTCTTGTTCGACGATTTACTCTTGGGCGATAACGAACTCGGCTTCTTCGTCGAAGTAGTCGTCTTCGAGTTAAACGCGTCCACGTGTACCCCGCTCGTCCCAGGCTGGGAATCGTTCTCAAATATTCTCGAATCTAAGGAAAAGTGCGTCTCGTGCGCTTGCATGCCCCCGTAATCTGCATCTTCGGAGCTCCCTCCACCGCTCGCGTTGGCGTTTTGAAAATTCTGCATAAACGTATCCAGCGGGTCCGCGAAATAGTGCGTCGTATTCGTCGCCTGATCCAACCAATCCATCGCGTCGTCCGAAGTCTGTTGTTCTTGTTGTTCGCCGTGACGATGAACGTGAACGTGATATAAATCTCCTCCTTGATGGTGTTGCGGAGCGACGTACTCTTCGTCCGTAAACTTGGACAAGTCAATCGGCGACATCGAGCCTTCTTTCGAGTCTCGCGACTCCGACTGCGCTTTATCCTCTCGTTTCAGTCTCGTTTGCTTCTGTCAGTCGTTGTTTTGTTGTCGTTGTTTTTAATAAAAGAGAGAGAAAAGGAGATAAAGTGAGTCAACAAAAAAAGAAAAAAGAGAGAGAGAGAAATTAAATAATGGGAGGATAAACCGTATGGGGTATATCCACTGGTGGTGAGTTTCGGCGCGGAATTCGCGGAAAGACAACAGAAGCGACCGGCGAAGAAAAAGAGCGCGCTCGGAAGAGGAGGAAAGAAAGTCGTGTTTCGCTTTCCGATTCTCTCTCTCTCTCTCTCGATGAAGGCGTTCAAATAAGAGAGAGAGAGAGAAAAAATAAAACGACCCCCCCGGGGGACAAACAACGACAAAGGACGAGGTTAATGAATAAAAAAACTTTGCGAAACATCGCCGTTTTGGTACGTCTCCGCGCGAACAGAAAACGCTAAAAAAGCGCACCTCTTTCTTCCCCATCTTTGCTTTATATCTGTCGTTGTCCTCCTGACTCTTTCTCTCTCTCTCAATCTCTCTCTCTCGGTCTATAAAAAACTAAACGGTCGCAAAGGTCACGCTTTCTTTCTCGTGTGCGTGTATAAAAAATGTATTTGTTTATAACAAAAAAGCGCCCCTCCAGCGTGCCAGCTTGGAATATATTTTTCCTTCGAGATTTCTTTCGCGCGCGAACGAACTCTCCCTCTCGATAAAAAAGAACCACACCAAAATCAACACAAAGCGTTGTTGTTTTTCTATCTCGACGATGAGTGCGTTTCTATTCGAGCGCGATTCCGTTCTCTCTTCGCGCTTTTTTTATTCGCGTTAAAGAAAATACACCTTGCGCGCGCGTTTTTTAACGAGAGAAGAGAGATAAATTTGGAAGAGAATTATGAATTTTTTAAGGGGGGTTGTTGTGTGCTTCTTTTTTTCTGTTTTTTTGTTGTTTTTTGGTCGGAAGGAAGGCACCCTTGAGATTTTTTTTTTCACTCTCGCACCAAAAAGTCGTCAGATTTGTGCTTTAAAATAACTAATACGTACTTTTATAACATACAGTTCACACACGAACTACAACAGGGGGCAAACCGAATAATAATAACAACGACACAAAAAACACATGTTCGCGCAGAGGTGTCATCATCGGCATTCATCGAACGCGTTTTTTTCGTCGTCTTTGGGCGTAAAAACGAACAAAAACCAAGACGACGGGAGAAGAAGAAGAAGAACGATGACGATGATGATGATGAGGATGACGACTACTACTACTACTAATAATAATAATAGAAACGGAGAAGGCGCGAAGACAATGATGGTTTTAGAAAGAATAGCTTTTAGAAAGAACGAGAGTAGTGATACGAACGGGAGAAGGCGTCGCGGTGCGACTGCGTTTGCGTCTTCGGATGACATCGGTATTTTTGAGGAAATGTCGTCGACGCGAACTCGGAAGTATTACCTCGTTGGCGGGAAAGGAGGCGTCGGGAAGACGTCTTTATCCGCCTCTCTGGCGGTGAAGTTTGCGACGAGTGGGCAACATCCGACGCTGATCGTCTCGACGGACCCGGCGCATTCTCTGAGCGATTCGTTGGCGCAAGACGTCTCGTCTGGGGTCCCCGTAGCGGTGGAAGGTACGGATGGTATGCTTTGGGCGATGGAAATCGACACGACGCAAGCGAAGAATGAGTTTTCGGAGTTTTCGAAGAGCGCGGATTTTACCAAAGGCGCGAGCGATTTTATGGGGAGCGTTGGTTTGAGCGGCATTTCGGATTCGCTGCAGGATTTGAAGTTAGGGGAGCTGTTGGATACGCCTCCTCCCGGGTTGGACGAAGCGATTGCCATCGCGAAGGTTGTGCAGTTTACCAAGGATGAGAAGTACGCCAAGTTTACGAGAATCGTGTTCGACACGGCGCCAACCGGGCACACGCTGAGATTATTATCGTTGCCGGAGTTTTTAGATAAATCGATCGGAAAGATTGTTCGATTGAGACAGAAGTTAACCAGCGCGGGTGATTTAGTGAAAGGTTTGTTCGGTCAGGAGAACCAAAATCAAGACGCCGCCGTGGAAAAATTGGAAAATTTGAAGAAGCGCTTACAAGAGGTGAAAGATTTGTTCCGGAATAAAGACACGACGGAGTTTATCATCGCGACTATTCCGACCGTTTTAGGCATCAGTGAAAGCGGACGATTATTGAAATCTTTGAGAGACGAAACCGTGCCGTGCACGAAAATCGTCGTCAACCAAATCTTAAACGTCGACGTCGCCGATTTCCAAGACGCCGCGGACGCCTGCAACGCCGCCGCGGAAAAAGTAAAAACGAAAAGCAAAGACGGCGACGACGAAAACGCAGAAGACGTCCAAGCGTTAATCTCCTCGAGCGAACGCTTAGCCTTGGCCTCCAAAAGAGCCGTCTCTTTCGTCCGAATGAAAGAAAAAGACCAGCGAAAAGCGATGGAAATGTTAGACACCGACGCGGGTCTCAAAACTTTAAAGCGCATCGAGGCGCCGATGTTCGATCTGGAGATTCGCGGCGTCCCGGCGTTGAAGTATTTCGGCGACCAAGTCTGGTAAAAAGAAGAAAGAAGAGAGAGAGAGAGAGAGAGAGAGAGAGAGTTTTATCGTTACAGGCACGTGTAATTAAAACGCAAATTTAGAGAGCATATAACGTAATAAGGTCACACGCTTAATTTTTCAATTTTTCATTTTTGACTTTTCGTCAAAAAACACATCACACTCAAGTTTTTTCTTTTGGATAGATCCTGAAAAGAGAGAGACGCGAACACGCGCAGAAGAAGTTTAATAATATAAACAAGATACGTATAGCACAAATACGAACCCCTCGTTGCCGCGGAGAGTATAAATACATAGAAGATATATAAAAATGGACGACACGGAGGTCCAGAAGCAAATCAACCAGATGGTTGAGTTTATAAAGCAAGAGGCGGAAGAGAAAGCGAACGAAATCCGCGTCGCCGCAGAGGAGGAGTTCAACATCGAAAAACTTCAAATGGTGGAACTCGAGAAGCAAAAGATCAAAAGAGAGTACGAGAGAAAAGAAGCCTTGGTTTCGGTGAAAAAGAAAATCGAACGGTCGACGACTGGGAACGCGGCGAGGATTAAAGTTTTGATCGCCAGGGATCAAATGATGGAAGAGTTGTTGAATCAGTCGAGAATGAAACTCGGGGAGGTTGCGAAATCGCCTCAATACAAGCAACTCATGGCGGGTTTAATCGCGCAAGGCGCGAAGAAGTTGCAAGACTCGAAGTGCATCGTCCGGTGTCGCAAACAAGACGAAAGCGTGTGCAAAGAAGCGATTGCGTTAGCGTCCCAACGAGTGCCCGGGTTACAACCGACGTTGGATTCTGGAGAGAGTTTACCGCCGGCGCCGGAGATATCAAAGGAAGGGAAGAGTTGCGTCGGAGGGGTTTTGGTTATTTCGAGCAACGGGAAGACGACCTGCGATAACACGTTAGACGCGAGAGTGAGGAATACTTTCGAGGCGCTCATGCCGGAGATTAGGACGGAGATTTTCGGCGCGGACGGGGCGAAAATTATGTGATTGATGTTTCGCCCGGGGGTCGCGTATATACACACGTAGCATTTTCATCGCGAGAATTGTAACATTATAGAAGAGAGAGAGAGATACAAAATGATCATAATAATGATAATATACACGAGCACACGCATCACCACGCGCGCGGTTTATTTTACGTTTACACAAAAAGTCTACTGCTACTATTGGTACTCTCTCTAAAATCGCATTTGACTATAAACATCACCTTTCCTCTCTTTCTTCTTCGAATCGCATCTCTCCCGAAAACAATTCTATTACACATACACACATATTATTTCCGATAACTCTTCGTCATCCTCCCGCTCGCGGTCGTCGCCAACCTGACCGCCTCGTTCTCCTTCGCCACCTCCGCTTGCACCGGACTCGTCTTCGACGACAGCGAGAACAATCGCTCCTCTGGTTTCGTGTTTTTATGCGCAGCCGATCCGGTTTTTTTCTTCGTCCCTCCTCCGCCTCCTTCGTTCCCTCCACCGCCACCGGCGACTTGCGCGTGCGTTTTGTTTTGAGATAACGCGACTTCGAACCCTTTCAAGATGGACCCGTTCGTCGCGCCGTGTTCGTTGGAAAGGTACGCCGTTTCCAAGTCGTAGAGTTGCTTTTCCGTTTGTTGCAACGAGAGTTCCAGTTGGTTCTTCCGGTTGAGAAGCTCCGTGACCAATTCGCTCGACATTTTTTGTTTTCTTC
>Ga0181601_10001855_pt1 | contig 18207 bp, 22 predicted proteins | sample 041ome_8_FD_133020 | JGI IMG/M metagenome (GOLD analysis project Ga0181601, IMG submission 133020) | Coastal salt marsh microbial communities from the Groves Creek Marsh, Skidaway Island, Georgia - 041407BS metaG (megahit assembly) | ecosystem: Environmental > Aquatic > Marine > Intertidal zone...
TTGTGGCAAGTTGTTTTAATCAGCGAGAGCCTATTCTCGATGGTAATGTCAAACGCGTTCTGGCAAGACAGGTCTGTGCGGAGCCTCCTTGGGGCTCTGCCGCGCTTGAGCGTCTATTGTGGATCGAGGCCCAGGCAAGGCTACCCAAGCAGCCCGCTGCAATGCCGCTCTACACCCAGTCGCTGATGGATCTTGGTGCAACGGTCTGCCTACCTAAGCGACCCGACTGTTTGCGCTGCCCCGTCCGATCGACTTGTAAGGCCTTTGAAACGGGATCGAGCCATGAGTTTCCCCGGCCAAAGCCGGCCAAGCCAAGGCCTGTGCGTCAGACACGCTGGCTTGTCGTAATACGGCGTGAACGGTCCACAGGCGAGTTGACGCTGGGCATGCAGCAACAGCCGGAGCAGGGGGTCTGGGCCGGGCTTTGGAGCTTTCCCGTGATGGACTCCAATGCACCCATGCCACAGGGCTGGTCGCAGTGGGAAAGCTTTCACCATGACTTTAGCCACTTTCGCCTGGCCGTAAGCCTCTGGATGCCTCAAACCAACCTTAACCGGCCGGGTGAGTTAAGCGCTCAGGATGCCGTGGCTTGGGCCCCGGATGATTTGCTGATGACCTTTAAAACCATTCCAGACTGGCTTGAACAGGGCATTCCAAGCCCTGTGAGGCAGACTCTTCTTAGGCTAACCCAGGCCCTTAAGGCTTAGGCCCCGGTGACGCACCAGGCAAGGCCACTGATCGCGAAATTTCTTGGCCAGCTGCTCAGCACAGTAGACCGAGCGATGCTGGCCGCCTGTGCAGCCCAGGGCCACCGTGAGGTAGCTGCGCTGGTCGTGTTCAAACTCGGCAATCCAGCGCTGCAGAAAATTGCCGATGTCCTCGATTAGTCCCGGAGCCTGAGTTTTGTTGGCCAGGAAGCTCGCCACCTTGGGGTCGAGACCGGTGAGTGGTTTAAGTTCTTCAATGTAGTGAGGGTTTGATAAGCAGCGAACATCAAAAACCAGGTCGGCATCCAGTGGGATGCCATCTTTGTAGGCAAACGACTGAAACATAAGGCTGATACGACCAGCTTTGAGCTGAAGAAACTCGCGCACCCAGGCACGTAGAGCTGCTGGTTTTAAGCCTGTAGTGTCGATTTGTATGCCAAGCTGCTCAATGTCGGCAAGAATCTCACGTTCGTGCTCAATACACTCAAGCAAGGAGGAGGACTCCTCCTGACCCTCAAGTCCAAGCGCCTCAATGGCCTCCGGGCGTAGGCTTAAGGGGTGACGACGACGGGTCTCGGAATAGCGCTGAACCAGTGCATCGGTTCTTGCATTCAAAAATAGCAGTCGTACCTCAATGCCTGCTGACTGCAGCCTTTCCAATGTGACGCGAATGGATCGCAGGTCCTCGCGCATACGGGTGTCCGCGGCAATCGCCAGTCGGGGGAAAGATCTCGCCTGCAAAGACTCGGCAATGGGTTCAATAAAGCCTACGGGCAGGTTGTCAATACAAAAATAGCCAGAATCTTCAAGCGCGTTAAGAACCACCGATTTGCCAGAACCCGACATACCGGTCACAAGAATAAGCTGCATTAGGAGCCTGACTCAAAGGAGACCTGTTGGGCTTCGGCCTGCATGGCCCGCTGCTGTCGTTCGGTAAAGGACTTCATAGTGTCAATACCTCGCAACTGTAAAACAGTATTACGAACCGCTGCCTCAACAAGAACAGCAAGGTTACGACCTGCAGCAACAGGAATAACGACCTTACGGATGGGCAGGCCAAGCACCTCTTCAGTCAGGGCCTCGAGGGGCAGGCGCTCGTAATCATTAAAACCAGAGCGCCGAATAAGCTGCACGATAAGCCTGAGCCGCATTTTTCGTCGCAGACTGGTCTCGCCAAAAATAGCCTGAATATCCAGCAACCCTAAGCCACGCACCTCAAGCATGTTTTGCAAAAGGGCGGGGCAGCGGCCCTCGACTGCATCAGGGGCAATGCGGGCAAAGTCCACCACATCATCGGCAATCAGCCCATGGCCACGGGTAATCAGCTCGAGTGCAAGCTCACTTTTACCAAGACCCGACTCGCCGGAGATGAGCACTCCAAGGCCCAGTACATCCATAAAAACCCCGTGCAACGACGCTTTCGGGGCAAGCACCCGTGATAGCAAAATGCGCATCCGCTCGATGGTCTGGGCTGCCGACAAGGGCGTTCGGAATAAAGGCACCTGGTCGCGATCACAGGCCTCAAAAAGGGCAGAGGGCGGTACGAGGCCGTCGGCCATCACCAGGGCGGGTGGGCAGCCGGCCAGAAGCTCTGCAGTGAGGTAGGCCCTTCGCTGGGGGTCAAGCCGGTTGAAGTACTCCACCTCGGGCCTGCCTAAAACCTGTATGCGATAGGGGTGAATGAGGTTTAAGTGGCCGACCAGGTCGGCACTCTCGAAGCTCTGGCCTGAAATATGCCGATCGCCACCGGATTGGCCGGTGACCCAACGCAGTTGGAGTTCTTCCTGGTGGTCCGAGAAGAAAAGTCCTATGTTCAACATGCCTGCCCCTGCCCAGAGGGGCCATGAATTACCCTTTGCGCTTTAACAGCTTGCCGACGAATGAAGTGGCGTTTTTTGCGCAGGACTACTGAGCTGCGGCTGGCCCCCAGGCGGCCAGGGTGTCGTAGAGCATCTGCGATGTCTGACTTGCTAGCAAAGCCTCGCGTAGACTCGCATCGGAGACCATCTCTGCTACTTCGGAGAGCAGTTCGAGATGCTCTTGAGTGGCCTGCTCGGGCACCAGTAAAAAAATAAGAAGCGAGACGGGCTTGCCATCGGGGGCGTCGAAGGCAATCGGCTCGGCGAGCCGAACAACCGCCGCCACGGCCTCTTCGATTCCTTTGATTCGTCCGTGTGGAATGGCGATTCCCTCGCCAAGGCCCGTCGAGCCTAGGCGCTCCCGAGCGAATAAGGAATCGAAGACCTTGGCTCTTGCGATTCCTCGACGTTCCTCGAAAAGCAGACCTGCTCGTTCGAAGACGCGTTTTTTGCTGGTGGCCTCCACATCGATAAGAACGCTGTTGGCCAGAAGCAGCTGACTGATACGGTTCATGTGAGGAACTCTCCTTGCACAGACATGTGCCGGGAATTATAGCCAGTCTCCCCTCAATATGCTGCGATGCAATATTAGGGGCTTGGCTCGACCCAGACCCCCGGTTCTTCCGAGAGATCAGGGCGGTTACTTGACGCATGCCTTGGATGACCTCTGATTTAACTAGATCTGGTCAAGCCCCTTGGCGGCAACCCTTGAGGGATGGCCACCCGATTGATGCTGTTCCTTATAGCGCAGCACCTGACGGTCGAGTTTGTCTGCAAGGAGATCAATGGCGGCATAAAGGTCGTCATGCTTAGACTCGGCATGTAGATCTTTTCCCTGAAAATGGACGGTGATCTCGGCCTTTTGTTCGCGTTTATCAACAGAAAGAACGACATTCGCCTCTTGACCGTTTGAAAAATGTCGCCAGACCCGACTAAGTTTTTGCTCGACGTAGCCTTCAATGGCCTTGGTGACCTCGAGGTGATGACCCACGATGTTGACATTCATACGGCGCCTCCCTTGTTGTTGATCTATTGAGCGTGTGCGTCCTTATTAGCGATGCCTACGTTGGGCAGCACTTGGAATTCGTAAGGCTTCACGGTACTTCGCTACGGTGCGCCTGGCAACCACAACCCCAGACTCGGCAAATCGATCGGCGATGGCCTGGTCGGATAGGGGCTTTCCGGGTGTTTCGCCCTTAATCCAGTCGGCGATCTGGGCGCGAAGGGCCGTTGCCGAGGCCGTTCCTCCGTCGTCGGTGGAGACATGGCTTCCAAAGAAATACTTGAGTTCAAAGCAGCCAAGGGGCGTCAACATGAACTTTTGACTGGTCACTCGAGACACAGTGGACTCGTGCAGCTCGCATTCCTCGGCAATATCACGCAAGACCAAGGGCCGCATGGCCTTGGGGCCGTCTTCGAAGAAAGCTTGCTGCGCCTCAACAATAGCCTGGGAGACCCTTAGAATCGTGTCCGACCGCTGTTGAATATTTTTAAGCATCCAGCGAGCCTCTTGAAGCTTTTGAGAGAGGTTCGACGATTCCCCGCCGGTGGTCTTAATGAGTTGGGCATAGTCATTATTAATAGAGAGCTTTGGCAAGGCCCCGCTTGCCAGTCGCGCCCGCCATAACCCGTTACGGGTTTTGTAGACCACCACATCTGGAATCAGGTAGCCCGCATGCTGATCACGAAAAAGCCCAGCGGGCCTGGGGTTGAGGCTACGAATAAGACGCAAGGCCTCAATCAGGTCGTTCTTGTCCTCGCCCAGTGTTTTGGCAAGGGTAATGGGGTTGGCGTTACCCAGGGTTTCAATGTGATCTTCAATAAGGCGCCTGGCCAGCCCATAGTGACTTGCTGAAATAATGTCTTGGCCAGAGCCACTCGATTCGTGGGTGTCGAAGGGATCATCGGCGTGAGGAAGTGCCTCGAGCTGCAACAGCAGGCATTCCTGAAGATTGCGTGCCCCTACGCCAGCGGGCTCAAGCGACTGCAAAAGCCTCAGCCCGACGAGGTACTCTTCCTCAAGCAAGGGCTCATCAAAGTGCTCGACAAAAACGGACTCAAAACTCGCGGCAATCTCTTCAAGGTCGTCACGCAGATAGCCATCCTCGTCAAGGGCTTCAATGAGAATCTCAAGCCAAAGCCGGTCTTTCGGTTCAAGCTGCAGCCCGGCCGCCTGTTCACGCAGATGGCTGTTTAGGCTAACGGTCGACTGATCCTGGTCCTCGCGGCCGTCGTCATCTCCGTCACCGGCCTGCTTGGTCTTCCAGTCGGCAAGGCTATCAAGCTCCTCCTCTCGGCTGTCGGCTGACTCATTGGCGCCTTCGGGTTCGGCCTCCGAGACCGGGGCATCCGCAACGTCTTCAAGTTCGAGCAGTGGGTTGTCGCGCACGAAATCGTCGAGTTCTTGGCGCAGCTCAAGGTTTGAGAGGGTGAGCAGCCGAATGGCCTGCTGCAGCTGCGGTGTGAGTGAGAGCTGCTGGCTTGTCTTGGTGGTAAGGGTAATCTTCATACCGACAGGCAATCCTTACATTCTGAAGTGCTCGCCAAGGTAAACCTGACGAACCTCTGTATTGTCAACGATGTCGGCTGGCGTTCCGCTTGCAAGCACTTCTCCGTTATTGAGGATAGTCGCATGATCGCAGATTCCGAGAGTCTCGCGAACATTATGGTCCGTAATTAAAACTCCAATGCCCTTGCTTTTCAGAAAGCGAATAATTCGTTGAATCTCGATAACTGCAATTGGGTCTACGCCCGCAAAGGGCTCATCGAGCAAAATAAATTTGGGGTCGGTGGCCAAGGCGCGAGCAATCTCCACGCGCCTTCGCTCTCCGCCGGAGAGCGACTGCCCGAGGCTGTGTTCAATGCCTGTAATTTGAAGTTCTTTCAACAGCTCGCGCAGACGCCGATCGATTTCCGTCTGGCTAAGGGGCTGACCCGTCGTTGTTTTCTGAAGCTCTAGAATGGCGCGAATGTTGTCTGCGACCGACAGCCTTCGAAAAATCGAGGCCTCCTGCGGCAGATAGGAAAGGCCATGTTGCGCCCTTTGATGGATTGGCCGTCGGGTGAGGTCCATGCCGTCAAGCTCAATGCGCCCCCCATCGGCAGGCACTAGACCAACAATCATGTAAAAGCAGGTGGTCTTTCCCGCGCCATTTGGCCCAAGCAGACCAGCGACCTCCCCCGTTTTCACTGTAAGCGAGACATCGCGGACGACGGATCGGCCCTGATAGCCCTTTTGCAGGCTTTGAATATCAAGAACAGAGACTTCGCCAGGACCCGCCTGAAGGCTCATGGCTTGGTTGGGTTGCTTGTGGAAGGCACGGGTGCAGGCGTCTGCGATGGTTGGGCAGGGCGGGGCATAAGGGTCATACGGGTACGTGGCTGACCTGGCGTTGACTCAACCCGATAGGTCTGGGTGACCTGGTCGTAGACCAGACGGTCACCTGCGACGGTATCGATGACCCGGCCATTGAGAAGGCGCCGCAGGACAGCCTCTCCGTCGATAACAACAATTTCAGTTTGGCTGTTATAGAGAATAGTCTTGCCCTGGCCTTCGACCGATTCATTGCTATTCGCGGGCTTTTGTTGAAACCGAGCGGGTTGACCGGTCACCCGACCCTTCATACCCGAGTTGGGCAGTTGCTCCAGTTCAAGCGCATCGCCCTGCAGGCTAAGTGCCCCACGGTTGAGGCTCACATTGCCTCGAAACTCGGTTACGAGCTTCTGTTCATCATGCCGCAGTTCGTCTGCATCGATCTTGGTTGCTGGGGGCTCTGTGGCGTAAACCGATGAGCTTAGTAGAGTAACAACGATGACCAGATAGCTCTTACAGGCTGCTCGATGGAGCGACCGCAGAGAATGCAGCGGACGTATTGGCGTTGTTAATGAGCAACCCACAGTCATTCGCTTTCAGGCTTAAGAATCATTTTGGTGTTGGACAAGACCCGTAAGGTCTCTGCGCGTTGATCGAGCATAAGCCCGTCACCGGTTAGAACCGACGCACCGCGAACCACTCGAACAGGTGCTGTTGTCTGGGCGGTCTGCTTATTCAGATCGAATCGAATCCATGGGCTTGTCACCTCAAGGGCGGGCTCCCTTTCCTGGGCGGGCCGACTGATTTTGGCGTTTCCCCGGATCTCAATCTCTTGTTGATTACTTGAAATGACGGCAGAGTCCGCTCGAGCCGACATGGCTGGACCAGTCTGCGATTGAGCAAGAGAGGCAAGCTCGGGCTGGTCCAGCAATGCCTGACCATCGTTGAAAAGGTCGACGCGCGGTGCCTTCACCCGATACTGCGCCCCGCCTTGCGCAGTGGTTTGGAGAATCTCGGCCTGGGTAATCACGGTAGAAACGGAGCCCGCAGGCCGTGAGGACACAGGGCCCGATGACTGGGCTACTAGCTCGCTGAGTAGCCATGCTGCAAGCGTAAGCATGCCAACCATTCCAATGGAGACCAGGCTGCCTAGGCGCTCTAGGACGGCAAGCCTCATTGGGCGTGACCTGAGAATAAATCGGCAAGGCAACGCACGGCACCTTGCCCACCCGGCTTCTCGGATATCCAGTGGCTGATCTTCTGGACCTGCGAAATAGCATTGGGCACACCGGCGGCAAAACCAACCGCCTCCAGCACGGGAAGATCGGCAAGGTCATCGCCCATAAATGCGATTTGAGAAAGCCTCAGATTGGCTTTCTCAGCCCAATCCTGCAGGCATTGAAGCTTATTACTGATGCCTTGAAAAACCGGGTCGATCCCGAGTTCCTGGGCGCGCTTGTGAACGGCCGGGTGTGAGCGGCCTGAAATAATGCCAACAACCAAGCCTTGCTCTCGCAAGGACTGAATCCCCTGACCATCATGGACATGAAAACGTTTCAGACTCTCTCCATGCTCACCATAAAAAAGGCCCCCGTCCGTCATGACGCCGTCGACGTCAAGAAAAACAGCCTTGATGGCGTTTAGACGCTCTGCGGCATTTCCTAGGCTTTTCTTTAGGGTCATGAGGGCAGGTGCAGGCTAGATAATTTTTGCTTCAAGAAGGTCGTGAAGGCCAATCACACCAAGTGGGGCATTGTTTTTATCCACAACAACGAGGTGGTTAATTCGACGCTCATCCATAAGACGGGCGGCCTCCGTGGCGAGGGACTCGGAGGGGATGGTCTTGACCTGCCTTGTCATGATGTCTTTGACAGCGGTCTCGGCATGCAGCTCTTGTCTCTCAAGAACTCGACGCAGGTCGCCGTCGGTGAAAATGCCAGCAAGCCGCCCTTGCTCATCCACCACGCAGGTCATGCCCAGACGTTTACTGGTCATTTCAATGAGTGTCTGTGACAGCAAGGCAGCGTCGCTTACTTTGGGAACCTCGTTGCCTTGGCGCATCACATCAGCCACACGAACAAGAAGGCGCCTGCCAAGACTTCCGCCGGGGTGTGATCGGGCGAAGTCATCCGCACTAAAGCCACTGGCCTCAAGCACTGCAACGGCCAGGGCATCCCCAAGGGCAAGCGCGGCAGTGGTGCTTGCTGTGGGTGCAAGGTTCAAGGGGCAGGCCTCCTCAATGACGGAGGCGTCCAAATGAATATCACTGAGTCGGGCGAGTCGGGAGTCGGGCCGTCCAGTCATTGCGATCAGAGGGATGCCCATACGTTTAATGTGAGGAAGCACATCGCAGAGCTCCTCCGTCTCTCCAGAGTGTGAGATGGCAAGCACGAGGTCTTGCGGTTGAATCATTCCGAGGTCGCCGTGTTTGGCCTCGGCGGGATGAACGAAAAGAGCGGGGGTACCGGTTGAAGCGAAGGTGGCGGCAAGCTTTCTTGCAATGTGTCCCGATTTACCCATACCCATAACGACCAGTCGCCCCCCGCGAACAGAGAGGCCTTGAATGGTCTGAACAGCCTCGCTCACTTCAAGGCCAAGTCGCGCGCTAAGGCGTTCGATGGCGGCTGCCTCGATGGACAAAACCCGCCTTATCGCTGTTAAGGCATTAGCGGCGCTAACTGGCTTTAGTGAATGCGAATGAAGCGGCAGCGTCATGGGCGAGAGGCCCCAAAGCAAGCGAGAGCGAGCATCGTGGAGGCAGGTAAGGGCGTAAACCATGGCATGGTGGCAGTTTAATGGAACTAGACGTTTAGAATGAAGCTCTTCAAGTTAAGTTAGAGATTGATTGAGCCTTTGCTAATAGTCACAACTCCCCCTTTGTTAGCCATTTTTTAACCATGCCCTCCCCTTCTTCAAGTCCGCTGGTTTTTGAAAACGTCTGCTTTGGCTATGGCTCGCGCCCGGTTATCGACAGCCTAAGCCTTGAAGTCAGGGCGGGGGAGGTTCTAGCCATCATGGGGGGCTCTGGCGTGGGCAAGACGACTCTGCTGAGGCTTATGACGGGGCTGATTGCCTCGGGCTCGGGAAGCGTTTGCGCCTTTAACCAGTCGTTAAACGGAGTAAGTCACGAGGATCTCTTTGCAGTTCGCAGGCGCATGGGGCTCTTGTTTCAGTTCGGGGCACTTTTTACCGACCTGAGTTGTTTTGAGAACGTAGCCTTTCCCCTTCGTGAGCACACCGATCTGTCTGAACAGGTGATTCAAGACATCGTTCTGCTTAAGCTTGAGTCTGTGGGCCTGCGAGGGGCTGCCCAGCTCATGCCCTCGGAGATATCGGGAGGCATGGCCCGACGCGTTGCCTTGGCTCGGGCCATCGCCCTTGACCCCGAACTTATTCTTTACGACGAGCCTTTTGCAGGCCTTGATCCCATTTCGCTTGGGGTCACAGCCCGACTTATTCGACGACTCAATGATGCCCTTGGGGCGAGTTCGGTGGTGGTCACTCATGATGTGGCCGAGACCTTTGCGATTGCCGACCGTGTTGCTGTCCTTGCCCCAGGTAAAGCCGGGGCAAGGCTTTTGGCGGTGGGCGAGCCCGATAGCCTTCGCAACTCGCAGGATCCCTACCTGCGTCAGTTTCTTAAGGGCGAGGAAGAGGGGCCTGTGGCGTTCCATTATCCCGCACCGGCTCTTTACGACTCCTTCTTAAAAAGCGGGTCACGGCCTTGAGCATGCACCCGCCCTCAGGCCTTCGGGCACGGCTTGAATCCCTTGGTGGGTCCTTCATTGCGGGGCTTGAGCAGGCTGGTGCCTTCTTACTTTTGTTCTTCGCCATTGTGCGTCGCCTGCCCATTCTCTTTTTGCGTCCCCGTTTGGTGGGAGCGCAGGTTCACTTTCTTGGCAACTATTCGCTGGCCATTATTCTTGTCTCGGGCTTGTTTGTGGGCCTTGTCCTGGGCCTTCAGGGCTATTACACCCTGCGCCGTTACGGCTCCGAAGAGGCGCTCGGTCTCCTGGTTGCCCTGTCGCTGGTTCGAGAGCTCGGACCCGTTGTAACCGCCCTGCTTTTTGCGGGTCGGGCAGGAACAGCCCTTACCGCTGAAATTGGACTGATGAAGGCCGGCGAACAACTCTCAGCGATGGAGGCCATGGCGGTCGATCCCGTGGCCAGGGTCTTGGCACCTCGACTTGCAGGGGGTCTTATCGCGGTCCCTGTGCTTGCGACCCTTTTCTCGGCCGTCGGCATTATGGGTGGCTGGCTTGTGGGCGTTGGGCTCATTGGCGTTGACCAGGGCGCCTTTTGGTCCCAAATGTCGGGCGGGGTGGCTTTTTATGACGATGTGGTCAATGGCCTGGTTAAGGCAATTGTCTTTGGGCTGGTCGTTACTCAGATCGCCCTTTACTTCGGTTACAGCGCTCGGCCAACGCCCGATGGGGTCTCGCGCGCCACCACGGCTACCGTCGTGGTTGGCTCTCTTGCGGTGCTGGGTCTTGACTTTATTTTGACCGCACTGATGTTTAGTGGTTTTTAGCAAACGGTCTGATACGCTAGGCCCTATGCAACGTACGATTAATTTAGCTGTTGGAGCTTTTCTAGTCCTCGGTCTGTTGGGCCTGCTTTTTCTTGCGCTTAAGGTCAGTAACCTTATGGGCTCATCGGTGCCCAAGGGCTATCAGGTCTATGCCCTTTTCGACGACATTGGTGGGCTGAAGCCGAGCTCTGCGGTGCGCAGCGCGGGTGTGCTCGTGGGCCGAGTGCAGTCCATCGATTTCGACGACCAGCGCTATCAGGCGCGGGTCACCCTTTTGCTTGACGGTAATGTACAGTTTCCTAAAGACAGTTCCGCCCAAATTCTTACCTCGGGGCTGCTAGGCGAGAAGTACATCGGGCTTCAACCTGGTGCCGACACCGAAATGCTCGCAAGCAATGATCGAATCGTGATGACCCAGTCCGCGGTCGTGCTTGAAAATCTTATTTCACAGTTTCTCTACAACCGTTCGTCTTCCGAGCCCTCGGGCTCAGCACCCTCAGCCGGACAGTCCGACTCGCTATCTCTGCCAGGGCTTAAGTAAGTTTATAAATGATTCGTCGCCTAGTTTTTATTGCCTTGCCTTTTGTACTTCTCACGGGCTGCGCCTCTCTGCCGCCCGGGCATGTCGTCGATGAGCGAGACCCATGGGAGCGCTACAACCGGGCGATGTTCAGCTTTAATGAGGGTGTGGATAAGGCCGTTCTTAAGCCTGTTGCTCAGACCTACAAGGCTGCCATTCCCGAAGTGATTCGCGACCGGGTTACCAACTTTTTTGCCAATTTATCCGACCTTGCCTCGGTTGTTCACCACAGCCTTCAGGCAGAACCGAAATCGGCGCTGGAATCCACAGGCCGCTTTGTTGTGAATTCCACGGTGGGCCTTTTGGGTCTGTTTGACTCCGCTTCAAGCCTTGGTCTGGCCCGTACCAACGAGGACGCGGGGCTAACCCTGGGTCGATGGGGGGTGGGCCATGGGCCTTACGTCATGCTTCCTCTGCTTGGACCAAGCAGCCTACGAGATGCGGTGGGCACAGGCACTGATATGCGTATGGACTTAACCGGTGAACTGCTGAGTCCCAATTCCACCGAGCGGGCCACGCTTACGGGAACCCGTGTGGTTGATCTTCGTACTCGCCTCTTGGAGCTTGAGAAGGGGGTAGCCCTTATATCGTTTGATCGTTACGTATCCGTGCGTTCCGCTTATTTTGCTCGCCGTGAGCGACTCCTGGAGCAGGGGGAGATCGAGTGATTTTTCAACGCTTTGCCCCTCGCCTTGAAAAAGGTCTTATTCTGTTGCTTGGCTCTTTGTTTGCGGGCTTGGCCGCCGGTGTTCAGGCTGCTCCCTTGCTAATAGCATCGGCACCCTTGCAGCTCGCTCAGGCGCCCGCCGTAACTCACACAGCCTCGCCCGAAGACGTTGTCCGTGGTGTTACTCAAGATGTTATTAATATTTTTAAGTCCGACCGCAGCCTGACCCAGAGGCCGGATCCTGAGCGGGTCCTGGCCATTGTCAACGAGCGGGTCATGCCCGTTGTGAACTTTAGTCGCATGACAGCGCTTTCGGTGGGGCGTTACTGGAATCAGGCCTCGCCCGATCAGAAGCAGCAGCTCATGCAGGCTTTTCGTGAGCTGCTTGTTCTGACCTACTCGGAGGCTGTCACCTATGCCCCCGAGGCGACCATCCAGGTCCGTCCAGGCCGTTACTTGCCCACTGATGACGATGTAATCGTACGCACCCTCTTGCAGCGCCCCTCGAAAGAGCCCATTCCTATCGATTACCGTATGCAACGAACCGCCTCGGGTTGGAAGGTCTACGACTTTAACGTTCTTGGTCTTTGGATGGTTGAGCACTATCGCGCACAGTTTGCCCAGATTGTCTCTGCACGAGGAATCGATGGGCTGATTACCGTTCTGAACGAGAAGAACAAAAGCCTACGGCAGACCCCTTCCGGGCGGCCCTAGTTGTGGTGGAGCCTGGCCCCGCCCTTGGTGACAGCAAGCCAGCCCATTCATTGAGTGCCGCATGACAACACTTACCAGTCCCAGTAGCCAGATTATTCAGTTAAGTGGAATGCTAGTTCGCTCCCAGGTAACAACACAACTCCAGGCTTGGGAGAGGGATTTTCAGGCTTTCTTGGCTGTAACCCCCGCGGGCTCTGCGCCAAGGCCGGTGGAGCTCGTTGTTAGCCTCAAGGGCATTGAGAAAGTGGATACAGCAGGTCTTGCCGTGCTCTTACATGCATGGCGTCAGGCTGCGCAGCATGACATCACGCTTGTTTTTCAAGACTCTTCTTCTCAGCTTCTTGCCCTTACGCAACTCTGCTCACTTGATGAGCTGTTACGTTTTTCATGACTGCGGCCGTCGTTTTTCACTCGGTCTCAAAGCAGTACTCGGCGAGGCTCGGCGCCCCGGTTCTTGCACTTGATCATGTTGATTTTCAGATTGAACGGGGAGAGTTTTTTGGCCTGCTAGGGCCCAATGGCGCCGGCAAAACAAGCCTCATTCAGATCATGGCGGGTCTTTCTACGCCAAGCTCTGGTCATGTGGAAGTCTTGGGCGAGCGCGTCGATCAAAACCCAAGCCTTACCCGCCGTAGGCTCGGCGTTGTGCCGCAGGAACTGGTCTTCGACCCGTTTTTTACAGTTCGAGAGACCCTTGAAATTCAGTCGGGGTTTTTTGGGCTCTCGAATAACGGAACCTGGATTGACGAGTGCCTTGAGTCTCTGGGGCTTGCCGACAAGGCCCAGACCAACCTGCGGGCCTTATCAGGTGGAATGAAGAGGCGCGTTCTGGTGGCACAGGCGCTTGTTCATCGTCCCCCTGTGATTGTCCTGGATGAGCCAACAGCAGGCGTGGATATTCAGCTAAGGGAGAGCCTCTGGGCATTTATTGGTGGTCTAAACAAGAAAGGGCACACCATTTTGTTGACGACCCATTACCTTGAGGAGGCTGAGGCCCTGTGCGGTCGGGTTGCCTTTCTCAAGAAAGGCAGGCTCATGGCCGTGAAACCCACGAGCGAATTGCTTGCCCGCGAGGGCCGTCTTGAGGCGGTGTTTCGGCGCATCCTCTCCGAAGACCTCGAACCCCAGAAGGCTTAGAATAAAACAATGGTTCAGCCAATTGATATTGAAAATTACATTCGTCAAGGCCTTGACTGCGCGCACCTGCAGGTGGACGGCGATGGCCATCACTTTGAGGCGGTGATTGTGAGCGAAAGCTTTGAAGGACTTCGTCTTGTGGCGCGACACCAGAAGGTCTACGGGGTTCTTGGTGATCGCATGCGCGAGGAAATCCACGCTCTGTCTATGAAGACGCTTACTCCTCAGGAGTGGTCTCAGCAGGCCTCGCAGTCTTCACGCTAGAACAGGCATTTTATGGATCGTTTTTTAATTGAAGGCGGGGCGCCGCTTCAGGGCGAAGCCTTGGTATCGGGCGCAAAGAACGCCGCGCTTCCCATTCTTTGTGCAAGCCTCTTAAGTTCCCAACCTCTGGTTGTTCGAAATCTTCCGCCCTTAAGGGATGTTCGCACCATGACCAAGCTTCTTACTGGCATGGGAGTCACTGTGCAAACCTTATCAGGCGAGGGCTCTGCTCAAGAGATTCTTAAGCTTGAGGCGGGAGGCGTTGACAAGCTTGAGGCGCCCTATGAGCTTGTAAAGACGATGCGTGCCTCGATCTTGGTGCTTGGCCCCATGCTGGCTCGCTTTGGTCAAGCGCTTGTGAGCCTGCCGGGCGGTTGCGCCATTGGACAAAGGCCAGTCGATCAGCATATTCGAGGCCTTCAGGCCATGGGGGCTTCGGTTGAGGTGCAAAAGGGCTATCTAGTGGCTCGGGCCTCCCGGCTTAAGGGCGCTCACATTGCCACCGACATGGTCACGGTGACGGGCACAGAAAACCTCATGATGGCCGCCTGCCTGGCCGATGGCTGCACGGTCATTGACAATGCTGCGCGTGAGCCGGAGGTGGTTGATCTTGCCCAGTGCCTTATTGCGATGGGTGCAAAAATTTCGGGTGCAGGTACCGATCGTATTGTTGTTGAAGGCGTTCGCGAGTTGCGCGGCGCAGACCACGGCGTTATGCCCGACCGAATCGAGGCAGGAACCTTTCTTTGTGCGGTGATGGCAACGGGTGGTGAGATTTTATTAAAGGGCGCCTGCGAAGCGCATATGGCAGCCACCCTCGACAAGCTCCGGCAGTCCGGCTTGCAGGTGCGCGCCACCGACGACGGTTTGTGGGCAAAGGCCGATAAAAGGCCCCTGCCTGTTGACATTCGCACAGCACCCTACCCGGGCTTTGCAACAGATATGCAGGCCCAGTTTATGGCTGTCAACACCATTGCACAGGGTACAAGTACGGTGGCAGAGACCATTTTTGAGAATCGGTTTATGCATGTACAAGAGCTTCAACGACTTGGCGCACAGATACGTATTGATGGGCACACCGCCATTATTCAGGGGGTTAAGAAGTTGACCGGTGCTGCGGTCATGGCCACCGACCTAAGGGCCTCTGCGGGCCTTGTCATCGCGGGCCTGGTCGCCGAAGGTGAGACGGAGATCGATCGCATCTATCACCTGGACCGTGGCTACGACCGTATGGAGGACAAGCTTATTGCGCTTGGTGGTCGGGTTCGTCGAGTGAAGTCTGCCGCATGATTACCGTTGCACTATCCAAGGGTCGAATTCTGACCGAGGCCTTGCCCTTGCTGAAGTCGGTCGGTATCGCCCCTAGTGAAGACCCCGAGAAGACCCGCCGCCTCGTTGTTCCGAGCATTCGAAACGATGTTCAGCTTCTCTTGGTGCGCGCGAGCGATGTGCCCACCTATGTGCGTTACGGTGGTGCCGACCTTGGTCTGGTGGGCTCCGATGTTCTTCAGGAACAGGGGCTCGAGGGTCTTTACCAGCCAGTTGACCTTGGAATTGGCCGCTGTCGCTTAAGCCTTGCAGCAGCAAAAGATTTCGATGCAGCCAGTCGCCTTGTGGCGGGTAGCCGATTGCGCGTGGCAACCAAGTACACCCGACTGGCAAGAGATTACTTTTCCAGCCAAGGCATTCACGCCGATCTTATTAAGCTCTACGGCTCCATGGAGCTCGCGCCCATCATGGGCCTCGCGGACGTTATCGTTGATCTGGTCTCCACTGGGGCTACTCTTGCCGCCAATGGGCTGACTGAAATTACTCCCATTGCCGAGGTGTCCTCTCGGCTTGTGGTGAATCAGGCCTCTTTAAAGCTCCACCAGACGACAATCGTGCCTTTGATTCAGGCCTTTCAGGCCGCCACAACTCAGGGGTAGCCTTGCCATGATGCTTCACCTCAATAGCCAGCAGGCCCAATTTCACAAGCTCTTTCAAGACAGGCTTGCCTTTGAGCCAAGCCTGGACGCGTCCGTTATCGATGCTGTTCGTTCGGTTCTTGCTGATGTCCGTCGTCAGGGTGATGAGGCCGTTATTCGTTACACAGGTCAATGGGATGGCCTTTCCGTGTCCTCCATGGCGCAGCTTGAAGTTCCTCTTGAACAAATGCAGGAGGCCTTTCAAGGCCTTGATGCGGCCAGGCGCGAGGCGCTTGAGACCGCAGCTGAGCGTATCCGGCGTTTCCACGAAGCTCAGAAACAGAGTTCCTGGTCAATGGATGATGGTCAGGGCTCTGAACTTGGCCAGCGCATAACGCCCATCGACCGCGCCGGGCTCTATGTTCCAGGGGGGAAGGCGGCCTACCCCTCCTCCGTGCTCATGAATGCCATCCCTGCCAAGGTGGCGGGTGTTCGTGAGCTCATTATGGTGGTGCCAACCCCACGGGGTGAGCGTAATGAGCTGGTGCTGGCCGCGGCATTCTTAGCCGGTGTCGATCGAATATTTACCATTGGCGGTGCCCAGGCGGTGGGTGCCCTTGCCTATGGAACCGAGTCGGTGCCAGCAGTCGATAAAATTGTGGGACCCGGAAACGCTTATGTGGCGGAGGCCAAGCGCCAAGTGTTTGGCCGAGTTGGCATTGACATGATTGCCGGCCCTTCTGAAATTTTGGTTATTTCCGATGGGTCTGTCTCGCCTCAATGGGTGGCGATGGACCTTTTTTCTCAGGCCGAGCACGATGAAATGGCCCAGTCCATTTTGTTGAGCTCCGATCCTCAGCACAGTCTTGACGTGTTAGAGGCTATCGAGACGCTCTTGCCTGAAATGCCACGCCGTGCAGTAATTGAGAAGTCACTTGCCGATCGAGGATTGATTGTTGATGTTCAGTCTCTGCAAGAGGCCTGTGAGCTCGCCACTCTGGCGGCGCCCGAGCACCTTGAAATTCTTACGCACTGTCCCGAGCAATGGGCTGAAAAGATTCGGCATGCGGGCGCTATTTTTATGGGGCCTTATGCCTCGGAGTCTCTAGGCGATTATTGCGCAGGTCCCAACCACGTGCTGCCCACCATGCGCAGCGCGCGCTTTTCCTCGCCTCTTGGGGTGTACGACTTTCAAAAGCGCACCAGCATGCTGAAAGTGTCCAAAGAGTCGGCCCAGGCTTTGGGCTTGGTGGCTTCAGAGCTTGCCTGGGGCGAGGGTCTTGCCGCCCATGCGCGGGCGGCCGAACTTCGAATGCAGCCCGTTCCTAAACCTCGCTACTAAAACGAGTGGTCATTGTTTATCACGAAGCCAGCGCGCCACGTCCGGTGCAAAGTAGCTAAGAATCCCGTGGGCTCCAGCCCTTTTAAAACCAAGCAAAGACTCTAAGACCACCTGGCGCTCATCCAGCCAGCCTTGAGCTGAGGCCGCTTTGATCATGCTGTATTCCCCACTCACTTGGTAGGCGAAGGTAGGCATTCCGAAGGCCTGCCGAACGCGGTAGACGATATCCAGGTAGGGCATCCCAGGCTTTACCATCACCATGTCCGCACCCTCGGCGATGTCCATGCCCACCTCACGTAGTGCCTCATCGCCATTGGCGGGGTCCATCTGGTAGGTCTTCTTGTCGGCTTTTCCTAGGTTGGCTCCCGAGCCCACCGCGTCGCGAAAAGGGCCGTAGAAGCTTGATGCGTACTTTGCCGCGTAGGCCATGATGCGTGTGTGAATTTGGCCGTTGGCCTCCAAGCCCCTGCGGATGGCCCCGATACGGCCATCCATCATGTCGGACGGGGCGACGATGTCTGCACCGGCCTGGGCCTGGACGAGGGCTTGTTTCACCAGAACCTCGACCGTCTCATCGTTTAAGAGCCGTCCCTGGTTATCGATAAGGCCATCCTGACCATGGCTGGTGTAGGGGTCAAGGGCAACATCGGTCATCACCCCAAGCTTAGGGAACTCTTTTTTTAGCGCGCTCACTGTCCTAGGCACTAGCCCACCCGGATTAAAAGACTCACTACCTGTAAGGTCTTTTTTCTCTCCCTCAATGACGGGAAAAACCGCGAGAACCGGAATTTCAAGCATGCTTGCCTCTTCCGCAAGGGGCATTAAAAGATCAAGGCTTAGCCGTTCAACGCCGGGCATGCTTGACACCTTTTCGCGTCGCTTGGTGCCTTCAGTAACGAAAACCGGATAAATTAGGTCATTGATTGTAAGTGAGTTTTCGCTAACTAGGCGTCGCGACCAGTCGTCACGTCGTTGCCTGCGGGCTCGAAAGCCTGGGTAGCTAGAAAGGGGCATGCCAGAGGCTCCTTATGACCGAGCCTCGAGGACTCTCAAATTTTTTGGGGTAACTCGTAAAAAAAAGATGCATTTTTTTCAGAATTCTGTAAAACTTCCTTTGTGACGTTCTGTCCTAGACAACAGACGTCATGTCTCCCGCTTCTCCTCCCTGAGCGGGCGCCTTCACAAA
>Ga0181601_10001862_pt1 | contig 18156 bp, 16 predicted proteins | sample 041ome_8_FD_133020 | JGI IMG/M metagenome (GOLD analysis project Ga0181601, IMG submission 133020) | Coastal salt marsh microbial communities from the Groves Creek Marsh, Skidaway Island, Georgia - 041407BS metaG (megahit assembly) | ecosystem: Environmental > Aquatic > Marine > Intertidal zone...
GAGCACTCACTGGATCTAAGGGGCATGCTAAGAAACAACAAGATTTCCGATAATGATCTTAAAGCCGCGATATTGGGAGCAATTGGAAGAAAACCAGAACGTCATTACTTCGATTCAAACGATACCCAGATCGTGCGTTTTATGAGCCACACTGGCGGTTGATTCTACAAACCACTCGGCGACGCTTTTTATGCCACTTCCCATACGCTACGCTATAGGCCACGGCAAAAATTGCCTTTAGATTAGACGCATATTCCGGTATTCCAAGACTAAAGTCTGCGCTGGAGTGATAGGTTATTTTCTCTAGACATCAAAGCCTGCCAAATCTGCTTGCTACCGCCACAGGCTCCACACGGGGGTGCAACTTTCTGGTAAAGGCTGGACAACTCCAAGGTCAGCCCAGCGCTGCCCGGGTCGATGGAAATCAGAACCTGCTGAAGACAAAAAATTAAATTGCAAAGCCAGATTGGCTAACTGCTGTGTCTGGGAAGGAGTTTGAGCTCCACTAATGACTTCAATACCTCTCCCACTTGCCGCAGCAAAATCCGCCAACAATTCGCACAACCGAGTATGTGTCATGGCGTATTTAAGGGGATGCGCCAATACGGCAATACCACCACCCCGATTAATCCATGAGATCACCTGTTCAATGGGTAACCAGTGCGTTTTCACGTCACCAATTTTTCCATCTCCCAGAAATTTTTTAAACGCCTGCCTGTTATTCTTGGCAAATCCCTGTTCAACTAAATAGCTGGCAAAATGGGGCCTGCCCAATGCGGCTCCTTGGGCATACTTTCTGGCCCCTGCCAACAAACCAGACATACCTTTGGCTTCAAGATTTTTTGCAATATGGACTGCCCTTTGCTCTCTGGCATTTGCCTGAAAGTTCATGGCTTCATTCATTGCATCTGACGTGATATCTAAATTTAAGCCGAGTATGTGTACTGTCCTGCCATTCCATACCGAAGAGAACTCACAGCCCGTGATAACACGAATATCATCCAGATTATCAAGACTTTCTGATGAATAAGCCGCAAGAGTATCGTGGTCAGTAATTGAAAATTCTTTTAGCCCGCGACTAATGGCCAAGTCAACTAACTCGGCTACACTCAGCACGCCGTCTGAGTGACAGCTGTGGATATGAAAATCTATTTCCATCTAACTCCAAACAAAATGTGTTTCAGTTCACATTTCAAATCAAGCGTCGTCTTCAGTTCACAGTTAATTGAAAGATAATTTCTGCTTAGATTTTGCGTGAGAACCTTTTGTCCGTCCATCAAGAATTCATTGAGCGCACGCAACTTAGTGAACAATTTAAGAATGGGTAGTTACGGGTGGATGTGCTACCAATTCAATAAAACAAAGGCTTTCCGAAGCATCTTGATACTAAATAGTAGCAGTTTTAGTATCAATAAAATAAAGGTGTAGGCCAATAATCATCCTCTCTATTCAATTTCAATAATTGGTGATCTTAATCGAGGATCATTTGTACGAGATTGGAAATCAGTTAACTTTCCAATCATTTTCTGCAGAATTTCCTGATGTTCACTGCTATCTGACAAATTTTGACTTTCATACGGATCATTTGCTAAATCATAAAGTTCATATTTTGGCCTGTTAAAAAAAGTATCAACACGTCTATTGCCAAAATTGGTTGAACCGTCCTGGTTGATAAAGGAGAAAATTGTATCTGTTTCCGGAGACGAGGAAGATTTATTCTTTGTACAATCCGGACAAACACTTATCCAAGTGGGTGATTGCACTAAATCCAAAGCCAAAGGAGAGGGCAGTTGATGGGCAATGTTATAAATAAGTTTATATTGTTTGTCTCTTATCATTCGCATGGGGTAATACATGTTAATTCCATGCATTGTATGAGATCCAAATACCTCATTTTGCCATCCTGGCACATTTTCATTTTCTACAAGCTCTCTGAAAGAGTTGCCATGAAAATCATGATCAATAACAGAGGCGTCAGTGTAATCAAGAATTGTAGGGGTAATATCTACAAGAGAAACCAAGCCATTCTGTACGATTTCTAATTTATCTTTGCCTGGTGGTTTTAAGATTAAAGGTAGATGAATGCCTGGTTCGTATAGAGTAGCTTTTGAACCAGGAAAAGCTGGACCATTATCTGAAACATACACTATAAGTGTATTTTCATACTTCCCCGCTCTCTTTAAGTTTTCTACTAGTCGGCCTATCCCCTGATCTACACGTGATACAGACTGATAATACTGAGCCAGTTCTGTCCTAGTGATATCGTTGTCTGGTAAATATGGTGGCACAATCACCTCGTTATTTGTGTAGGCGATTTCTTCTATACCGGGATAACCCGGTTCTCTATTACCAAACGGATTTGGATTTGGGTAAGTATCAAATGTCAGTTGCCCCTCAGGCGTAAAGACATTAGAGCGATGTGGATCATCAGTAGCGAACAAAAGAAAAAAAGGCCGATCTGATTCCTCATTTATAAATTCATATGAGATGTCGGCCATTTCAACTGGGCTCCTGCCTATAGTGGCTGGATCATTTGCTGCACCAACTGATAAGACTTCTTCAAATTGATATACGCTTTCTGGAGCAACATGAAACTTGCCTATCCTTGCTGTGCGGTAACCATGGCTAGCTAGTATATTGGGCAAGCTATCAATGTGGCTGAAGGTTTTGAAATTATGGGGGTGGTGAGACAACCCATACATGCCATTAAAATGATTATGAAGTCCTGTCATGATTACTGATCTGCTGGGACTGCAACTAGCTGTTGTTCCAAAAGCTTGGGTAAATCGGGTTCCTTCCGAAGCAAGGCGATCTAGATTAGGGGTTTTTATGAATGGGTTTCCATAAGAGCCCAATGCATCAGTTCCATGATCGTCCGCGATAATAAGCACAACATTAGGGTTATCAGGCAGTTCATTTACTTCTGAATGGCATGCAACCTGGACGAAAATCAATATCAGTAACAATAATAATTTATGCATGTTAAACCCTGAATTATTGCGAGTTACTTACTGCCAATATATTTCATTAATAAATTCATATTGTTTATATATTCACGCGTAGAAATGTAATCTTGATCGGTTGGATCATTGAATGCAGTCGTATCAGTTTTATCACCAGGATGAGCGCAACAATACTCATCAGTCAATTCTTCCTGAGCGTCCTCAAGTCCAATGAAGGGTTGGCTTGTCCTGGCATGCATAACTAGCCAACGATGCTGTTCATCTAGTGCATTTATTATTTCCTTTATTTCAGAATCTGTAGGAATGTCATCTAGCGTTTCACTTGCTACAGAATTTGTGGGTATCTCATCGAATGAAGTCCCTTGCAAATAATAATAATTTTGGGGAGTGCTTTCAGGTTCATCGCCTTCAAAGCGACTGGGTTTTAGAGGTGAATTAACAGTTGCTTCATCTGGTGACAAGGCATTAACTCTTTGATATTCATCCCTCAGTGTTTTTATACGACTTTCTAAATTTGTCTTTTGACCGTAATGGGTTATCAACTTTTCATCACTGTAATCAATGTAGTATTCCCCGTGTAACCTGTTAGATCCCCTGCGGTGAACATAAAGGGGTTTACCAGTCCCAATCTCGACCCAGGTCGGATGAGTGTATCTGCCATTATCAGTTTGCTCTACAGGAAGACGGGCATCTTCCAACCAACTTAATATGTCTGGAATTGGGGCAATAAACTTTCTGTCCCCGGTCCATTCATAAAAGCGAATTAAATGCATTGCATTATTTACTGTATATGAAGGTGCAAGAGCTTCTGGCTCAAAGGTTCGGGCCTGAACCGGTTTTAAATCCATTCCATGCTGAGCGCCCCAACCCCTTTGAGGGTTGCCCTGTAATGAAAGCAGGTAAAACTGCATTCCTCGACGTATCGGATCGAGAAAACGTTCTTGACCTAAAGTGAGATAGCTTTGTGTTAGAAAATTTATATTTTCCCAAATCACATCATCATTAAATGTGTAATACGATGAATAATCTGGGATTCCTTTTTTTACATGGTCATATCTAAGGGGGTAGCGTTGTGGCCATCCGCCTAACGGGTATTGGCTCTCCAAAATAAAATCAATGGCTTTGTCGAGAGAAGGTTTGAATTTGGGGTCTAAATTTTCCAAATAAATTCTTAATATTACCCTCGCTGCATCGGAAGTAACGTCATCATCAAAAGTGTCATTACCGTAGTAGTAATGGTATTCCTGCCCTCCCCAAAGTGCACTGCCAATATCGTGGTTGTACCAGTACTTCAGCGAACGATCCCCGGCGAAATCAATCATATAATGCCATCCGCCATATTCACTTTGACCCCAAATTAAGGCATTAACCGCTTTCTCAGCAGCTTTGTAATAGTATTCATTTCCAGTAAGTTCATAGGCGTCTAAAAACGTATGAGCCATAGAAACTGTGCCTGGGTGTTGCACCCAAATCATCGTCTCAAAAGCTTCAAATTCACCCCATCGGCGAGAAAAGTCAGGAAGATAATTCCATACATACCCTCCGTTGTAGCTAACTTCATCAACCATGAATTTTGTTGCATTGAGCATAGCCTGTTCTGCCTCGACAAGAAGATCATTTGACTGGGCATTTGCTTGATGAGTTGATGTAAAGGCTGAACAAAGAATTAAAATTAGGACTTTGCACGCATAGCTATATTTCAATTGGTGATAGGGTAATAACATTTAATTTTTTACCTTAAATTAATAAATCTGTCTTTTGTTTTTTGTTGTTATAAATTTCTCTGGTATTGATCAAGCTATAAGCAAATTAACAGTGGTGAATCAGTTAGCTATTAAATAGTTGATTAGCAGATTCATATTTTGAATGTATGTTCTTGTGGAGATATATTCCTGTCCAGACGTATCAGTGTATGGAGAAGTATCTGTTTGATCTCCAACATACGTAGTGGCGTACTCATCCGTCAGTTCCTGATTTTGGCCATCTCCAATATAAGGATTGCTGGTTCTTAGAAGTCTCTCATTTCTTGCAAGCCAGCGATTTTGATCATCCAATGCATTGATGATTTCTCTTACCTCAGCTTCATCTGGCACTGTGGTTGATGAGCGGGGGTTCAAGTCATGGAAATTTTGAGGCGTCCCTTCCTGAGCGAGTGGGCCAACCTCGATAGGTGAATCTTTTAACAGATCTTCCGACGATACGTTATTCAACCTGTCGTATTCACGCTGCAATTCGTCAGTATCAATATGTATTCTGCCATCGTCGAAATAATGCCCGATCACTTGCTCATGATTATTGTCGTAATAGTAGTATCCATAAGTTACATTTGCCCCAATCCGATGAACAAAAATGGGCTCATTGGAGCCAATCTCTACAAAAAGTGGGTGAGTATAGGTACCCCCTTCAGTTAAATATTTGGGAAGTCGTGTATTTTCCAGCCAATTTATCGCGTCTGGCACCCGTGCCAGAAATTTGCGGTCACCGGTATATTCATAAAACTTCATTAATATCATTGCGTTGTCAAAAGTGGTGTTTGGTAAAAGGGCTGGTGGTTCGTAAGTGCGAGCCCCTGTAGGCTCAAGTTCCATATTATATTGCTGGCCCCAGCCACCGTTCCCCTGCTGGGTAATAATATAAAAGTTCATTCCCCGTCTGATGGGATCCAGAAAACGCTGCTCTCCCAGGGTCAGATAGCACTGGATGAGAAAATTAACATTCTCCCAGGTGACATCATCATTAAACGTATAGAAAGATGAGTAGTCGGGTAATCCTTTTTTAGCAAAGTCATATCTCAGAGGAAAACGTTGAGGCCAGCCTCCAAGGGGATACTGACTCTTAATAATGAAATTTATGGCCTTATCCAGGGCAGGTTTGTACTTGGGATCCAGTTTTTGGAGATAAATTCTTAATAAAAATCTTGCCGCATTAGAGGTGACGTCATCATCAAACGTTGAATTACCGTAGTAGTGCTGAAATTCCTCCAGGCGCCAGCCATTTTTCCCTATGGTGTCGTACCAGTGTTTCAGTGAGCGGTCTCCGGCAAAATCAATCACATAGTTCCAGCCACCCTCATTGCTTTGTCCCCATATCAGGGCTGCCGCTGCTTTTTCTGCTGCCTCGTAATAATATTCATCGCCAGTGGCGGAATACGCATCCAAAAAGACATGGCCCATACTAACGGTGCCTGGATGCTGTACCCAGATCTGTGTTTTATAAGCCTCCATTTCGCCCCATCGACGAGAGAAATCAGGAAGGTAGTGCCAGAGATATCCCCCATTGGTACTGACCTCTTCAACCATATATTGCGTGGCATGCAGCATGGTTTCTTTAGCTCTGTTCTCTAACTGAGGGGATTGCGCTTCAGAATGCCCGCCAAAAATCAGAAAAACTAACAAAAGCTTGTTCGTTAACTTCAAGTTCATCTTTAATCCCCCAGAGCGTCTCGCATCTTGTACTTCTTTATTAGCTTTTAAAGATTGCATTAAGATATTCGGCATTCCCAAATTTGTTTTTGTATATCTCGAAAATGTCTGTGATGAAAAGGTTGGGATTGATCGAAATCGCACCTTTGCGTCTTGGGAAATGGCAGTGACAATTTGAGAGGGAAAGGGAATAAATTTATCTCGACCTGTAGAATTTATTTTATGGATTTAAACTTAGCTTCAATATTCCTCTAAGTATAAGTCTACTGCCAAGGCGCTGTTTTACAGCTCATTAATCGAACCTATGCTGACATCGGTTAGCCTCACCAATTCTTAGGCTCTTTGTAAAATATGACTAACGACGGTCGCACCCGTACCGCCAATGTTTTGTACAAGTGCTATCTCTGGATCAGGCACCTGATTTTCCCCAGCAGTATTTGTTAGCTGCATATAGGTTTCCACTAACTGATATACGCCGGTGGCGCCAACGGGATGGCCGCGGGATTTCAGCCCACCCATAGTGGATATCGGCAGCTTTCCGTTGAGCGCTATCTCACCATCCTTACCAAAATGTACACCCTTGCCACGTTCAGCAAACCCGGCTGCTTCGAGGCTGAGACTGCTGATAATTGTGTAAGCATCATGCAACTCAAAAATATCAATATCGGCATGCTTAACACCTGCCTGATCCATGGCCCTGCCTGTGGAAATTTCCACACCGGACAATTTCAATTTGTCCGTTCTCGCATCCATGGCCAGTGAATCCGTTCCTATTGCAGATCCGCTAATCTTGATCAATGGCAATCCACTTCGCGCAGCAGACCGGGCCACTTCTTCATTGGCCATGATCACCGCTGCTGCACCATCACATACGGGTGGTGCATCAAATAGCTTTACCGGGTCTGACAACATTCGTGAGTTCATGTAGGTATCGAAATCAATTTTTTTGTGCAAAAAAGAATTTGGGTTTGTCATGCCGTTGTCGTGGGCATTAATTGCAAAATGCGCAAAGTCTTCTGCATCTACCCCATAGGTGTCCATATACAGGCGCATAATTTTAGCGTTGAGTGAGATAAAGGACTCGCCATAGCAACCTTCAAGCTCCCAATCAGCTGCCGTTGCGAGTGCCGCTGTTGTGTCTTCACGGGTGGCATGGGTCATGCGTTCAATCCCACACACAATCACGGCTTTGTGCAGGCCACCGGCGACCGCCATAAAACCCCAACGAGCGGCCGAAGCCCCAGACGAGCATGCTGATTCTACCGTGGCCGCTTCAACTCCTCGGAAGCCACAGGCGTCGGCGGTGAGAGCCCCCAGTTGCTGTTGCTGGGTCAAAATACCGGACATCATATTTCCGGTAATGAACATGGTAATAAGCTCTTTCTCAATGCCCGCGTGTTCAAGTGCTTTTGAGACGGCTTCAGCAGAAAGGTAGCGACCACGGATACCCGCATTTTTGGAAATTTTAGTTTGACCGATTCCGATCAAATACACGTCATTCATAATTTTCCTTACTGTCTATAGTAGTAATAATAGAGGTCATATCGAAAAACAGGGCCGCTTCTACTACTTTTCCAGCCAAATACCCAATCGCAGACTAGCTCCAATTAACAAGCAATTTTAATGCCTGTTTTTTACCTGATGGTGACATTGCAGTTTAATAACCCACCAGAAGCAATCACTTTTCCTGAACCAAAACAAAGGGTTTAACGACAACCGCCCAGATCTGGGTATCTTCTTCATACCAGCGCAATGCTTTGTCATCTGAAACCGTTACTACCTTTTTTTCACTCATAAGCATCTGAGCGTAAGCACTGTCATCTTTACTAAAACGCAATGCAACTTCTATCAAATCCAGGTCAGAAGCAACTTGATAAACTTTTCCTGCAGCAAAGAATTTCTGAAGCCCGCGCCAAGGGATCTTGGCAGTTTCCATGCAAATCTTGGCTTTCTCTGTTTCATTGTCAGGTGCTAACACATTTCTATCCCGGATTAATTTTAGACTTTGTACCCCGTATAAATGATTACAGCCTATATACCTCCATGAGAGTATTCTCACTCCCGAAGCGTCTCAAGTAATTTTGCAGAAGTTTTTTGCTGCAACCTTTCGGCTGTTAATATAGTGCTCGTGTTTTGACGCTTAAAATAATACGCACAAAACCCAAGATAAACTCATCCGTCCTGAAATACCAAGGTTTCATCTAGATGCATCCAAATACCCCCGCCTTTAAAAAACGCACAAAAATTCTTGCCACCATGGGGCCATCTTGTACAGACCCCGCAGTCATCGAGGAACTCATTCTTGCCGGTGCGAATTGTTTCCGCTTGAACTTTTCTCACGGTGCCCCGGAAGAACACATGGCAAGGGCAGACACTGTTCGGGAAGTTGCGAAGAAACTTGGGGTTCACATCGGCTTACTCGGCGATCTTCAGGGCCCCAAAATACGAATATGTAAATTCAAGGATGGTGCCGTAAACCTGGGATATGGGGATAAATTTGCATTGGATACAGACCTTCCTGATGACGCAGGAACCCAACAGGAAGTAGGTGTGCTCTACAAAGGCCTGGCCAATGATTGCAAACCTGGTGATCTGCTATTACTCGATGATGGGCGCATCGAACTAAAGGTGTTGTCGATCGACGGCAGTCGAATAGAAACCCAGGTGGTTGTAGGCGGCATACTCTCAAGCAACAAGGGCATTAACCTAGCTGGTGGCGGCTTATCAGCACCGGCCCTCACAGAAAAAGATTATCGGGACATGCAAACTGCTGCCGATATCGGTGTGGATTTTCTAGCGATTAGCTTCCCTAAGACTGCCGAGGACATGATTCTGGCGCGGCAAGCGGCCGAAAAAATTAACTTCAAAGGCAAATTGGTTGCCAAGATAGAACGCGCCGAAAGCCTGACAACTCCAGAAATACTGGACGACCTTATTCGTGCATCTGACATTGTCATGGTTGCTCGCGGGGATCTGGGCGTGGAAATTGGTGATGCCGCCCTGGTCGGAGTGCAAAAACGAATCATACTGCGTTCACGCCAACTTAACCGGGCAGTAATCACTGCAACACAGATGATGGAATCCATGATCGACAGCCCACTTCCCACAAGGGCTGAGGTCTCTGATGTAGCCAACGCCGTTCTGGATGGTACCGATGCCGTTATGCTCTCAGCTGAAACAGCCGTAGGCAAGTTTCCTGTGAAATGTGTCCAGGCCATGACCCGTATTATCCAGGGAGCAGAAAAAGAGCGAATGACCCAGGTAAGTCAACACCGTCTGGACCGACAGTTTGAGCGAATCGATGAAACCATCGCCATGGCAACAATGTACGCGGCCAACCACATGGGAAATACAAAGGCAATTGTCTGCTTGAGTGAGACGGGCACAACACCTTTGTTGATGTCACGAATACGTTCCGGGTTACCTATATACACTCTGGCGCGAAATGCCGAAGCCCTGCGTTATCTATCTTTGGTGCGCGGAACCTTTACCTACCTTGCCGACTTTGATGAGAAGTATAGCGTCATTGAATCAATCAAAGCCTCAATGAACCTCCTAAAAGAAAGCGGATCCCTGATTAGCGGAGACCGTATACTTTTGACTGTCGGTGACAACATAGGAACGAGTGGTCAGACCAATACCCTGAAGGTACTAGAAGTCTAGTCGCTGCTATTAAACAGCCTTGCGGATGAAAGCATCCAGCATACTGGCACCTAATATCCTTCGCAGAAAACCCATCAAATAAGTGGGGAAAGTCACATAGTAGTGAGCTCTGGGCCTCTTTGATTCCAGCGCATGGATCAGTTTTTTAGTCACCGCTTCCGGGCCCAGTGTAAATGGCTGGGCTGCACCCTCTTTGTGTAATCGCCTGATTGTCGCTTCGTAAGAATCGCGGTGACGACTTCCCTGAACATCAATTTCTTCACGAAAGGCATTCAGCGAATTTTTACGAAATTCCGTCAATATCGGCCCGGGCTCGATTGAGGACACACGGATCGAAGTCCCTGCTAGTTCCTGCCTGAGTGAATCTGTTAAGCCCTGTAAGGCAAATTTGGATGCGATGTAGGCACCACGGAAAGGTAGCGCCACGATGCCCAGCACAGAGTTGCACTGGATGATCCTGGCATCGGGCTCTTGCAGCAGGGTTGGCAGTAATGCCCTTGTTAATTCATGCGTGCCAAACAGATTGGTTTCAAACTGCCTTCTCAATGCGTCTCGGGTTAAATCCTCAACTGCTCCCGGCAAACCGTAAGCACCATTATTAAAAACGGCAAACAAACGACCTTTGGAGATTTCCAGTGTTTTTGCAACGGCAGTATGGATAGATTCCGACGACCGCAAATCCAACAACAATACGTTTTCGAGTCCTTTGCTTTGTAACAACTCGATATGTTCACGATTGCGCACAGTGGCAATAACCTGATAGCCGCGCTCCTGCAGAGTAAGTGCCGCATCGAGCCCAATACCGGAAGAACATCCTGTTATCAATACTGACTTGGGCATTAGTCGAACCTAGTAAAGGCCTTCAAGAATCCTGGCAAGGCGGTCAGCTGCCAAAGCCAGGCGCTCATATGAAATCACTTGACCATCATGTGTATAAAATTGATCGCCACCTGAACCATCTTTGATCGAATATACGAATCGAGCATATCGAAACCCTTCCAATAACCACTCTTCCGGATCTAGCACTTGCGCCCGGACAGGATCAACTTCGACAAGTTCGACAAACTCAATAGCCTCGCCTACCGATCCATAGGAATCAAAAAATCCAAGGGCATTGTCCCAATAAGAATGAAGATTGGTCTCACAGGTCAAGCCATTAACTCGATACTCCACACAAAAATCATTGCCCCCACGATCGGTGTCACAATCTTCATCTACCTGGGTTGTGGCGTGTAGAGGCTGATGTGCATCCACCACAAAGTGAACAATAAGCGCCAACGCTAGCTGTCGATCTGCATCATTGTCAGCGTCCTTAAATGCCTGGATCAAGTTTTCCAGCGCCCAACTAATATTCCTGTCCTGTTCCAAATCGCATTGCGCGCCATCGAGCAGACTGGTTGTCAACGTCGTGTAATAAGGGCGATCTTTGTAGTGCCAGCTACTGGTGTCTTCATTCTGGGAGGCAACAAAGGAAGATGGGATAGAGGAGCCAAATTGTTGATATAGCTCTTCCACTGAAAGACTACGATAACTGTCTGCAAACAACGAAACCTTGGCAAGGGGCGAGGTGCCTTCAAAGTTTCGACGAAGATACAGGCGACGATCAGTTTCCTGCTGCCTCAAAAGCGCATAGGCATCCTGCTCAATGCGACTTTTGACAGATACAGGCAACTTCTCCAGAGCGAGATCTGTCGCCACCATATGTTCAAACTCTCCCCAGGAAAATGCCAGCTGGCTCAAACAGAGGGAAAGACTTAAAAACAGGGTTCTCAACATTGACATACCAATCCGGCCAGCAATAACAGTTCAGACAAAAGGGTAACAAAATTTAGCAGGATTTTTTGTTGCAGAGACTTAACAACAGACAAATTTAAGACAAAAAAAACCCGCCAAAAGTTGGCGGGCGACATTTGTTGGGTTTCCCCAAATTATTCATTTTTTATTTTTCTACCCCCTCCCGTAAGACAGCATTTTTATCTGCCTTTACAAGAATGTGCGTGATTAAACTTCATCTATGTAGAAGGATCAACTACTTTTCCGACATTTTTTCTTTATTGTTTAGAAATTTTTGTCAAAACACCCTTATTTAATTTTTAATTCCCTGACTTCCGGTTGTGGATAAGCTTCAATCATGGCTTCCGGAAACCCTGCCTCATTAATAATTTGTGCATGCGCCCGATTCAACAGTCGAGGCTCATCCACTCCGCAAGAGTGCGCAATCATGCCGACGCCTTGCGCAATGTTGCGAGCATAGTTTGCTACTCTCACCGATTTATTTGCCGGGTCCAACCCCCGCTGCAAATCTTTATCATGAGTAGTGATACCCGTTGGGCAAGTATTTTTGTTGCACTGTAATGACTGGATACAACCCAGTGCAAACATGAACCCCCGTGCGCTGACGACAACATCTGCCCCCATGGCGAAAGCCCAGGCAACTTCAGATGGAACGATCATCTTGCCTGAACAAATAACCCGTATTCTTTCTTTCAAGCCATACTCCAGCAGCAAATCCACAACCACTGGCAATGAGCTCTTTAACGGTAAACCCATGTAATCCATAAGTGGTTGTGGTGCCGCGCCGGTGCCGCCATCGGCACTGTCTATGGTGATGAAATCCGGCGCACTATCAAGGCCACGTTTCAAAATGGTATCGAATAAATCTGACAACCAACTACTATGACCAAGCACACATTTAAAGCCAACAGGCTTTCCGGTGAGCTCCCTGATGTATTGAATACGATCAAGCAAATCATCCACACAACGAATATCCGAATGTCCGTTAGGGCTAATGGAATCCTGCCCTACAGGAATCCCTCGAACACGCGCAATTTCAGGCGTTACCTTCCCACCAGGGAGCAGCCCACCTTTGCCTGGTTTCGCTCCCTGGCTAAGTTTGATTTCAAACATTTTGACCTGTGGAATTGCCGCCAGCTCCAGAAGTCTTTTTTCAGAGAGTTCTCCTTCTTCATTTCGGACACCATATTTTGCCGTACCGATTTGAAATACCAGATCACAACCTCCCTCCAGATGGTAGTCCGATAAACCGCCCTCCCCAGTATTCATCCAAATTCCCGCAGCAGCAGCACCACTTGAAAGTGCACGCACAGCAGGTACGCCCAAAGCGCCGAAACTCATACCGGAAATATTCACCAGCGCAGCCGTACTGTATGGATCCCGCGCATACCCTTTACCAAAATAAATCTGGGAGGGTTCTACAATTTCCTCATCTAGTTTGGGGAACGGACAGTTTAAGAAAATCACTTCGCCAGGCTGGTTTAGCGATCTCGTCGAACCAAAGGCTATTGTGCTATCTACATTTTTGGCGGCTCGATACGCCCAGGAACGCTGGGCACGATTGAACGGCATTTCTTCACGATCCATCGCAAAAAAGTATTGCCGAAAAAATTCGCCCAGGTGTTCAAATTTATATCGCAGTCGCCCAATGACCGGGTAGTTACGACGGATCGTGTGCTCTCGCTGACGAACATCGACAATATACATCCAAGCGATCCAGACCAAAAAAACAATTAGGGAAAAGGCCAAAATCGCTGCCGTTAATTGAAAAAAATTGATTACAAACAAAGCTATTCTTTCCACATGCATACCTATTATTTGTTAGACACGAGATCAGGCGTGCCACCATATAGTTTTTATCCACCACAGAGCGCTTTCTTGGCAAAAACACTCATCTTTTTTATCTCGGCTTCCCGCCGGCTCGCCTCTGAACGATTGTTCTTGGCTTCGGTATAAACGATTGCCTCAGGGCGGCGACCTCGAAAAAACTTCGCGCCCTTCCCGTTCCCAAGCAACCCCTGATGTTCACGAAACCTTCTTTCGACATCGGTTGTAATTCCCGTGTACAAAAGGCCATCACTGGATTTAATTATGTAAACAAACCAGGGAGTAGATGCCATTAATCACTTCCTTTTATACAGAATTACTATCAATTCTATCTCACACAGGTAAAATCTCGACTCTGGCATTTATTTATACAACTTCTTTATCCCAGTGATTCGGAATCAATTGGAGCCCTACCCCCATGGCAAATCTAATAGATACTGATACTCCGATTAATCAGTACCTTAGTTTCAAAATCAGTGTTCTCTACCGATTGATGGTTCGTCGTTCGGCACGATTCCTGAATTCCAAGTACGATCTTTCTGTCGCCGAATGGTGGACTCTGGGTCAACTTGCCGTCAAATCACCTGGCACTGTCAGTGGTATTGTCGACCTGACCCAAAATGACAAGGCGCAAGTAAGCCGTGCGGTCACCATGCTCATTCAGAAAGGACTGGTTCGCAAACAGAACAACCCCGAAGATAAACGAAGCAGCCTGCTTTTCCTGACCGAAAAAGGCCAAGGTCTGTACGATGAAGTTTTGCCCATGCGGAAGAAAACCCAGAACCTTATTCTTGAGCAGTTGACTGAAGAAGAGCGTGAAATCACCGAGCGTGCCATCGTCAAACTAACTGACTACCTGCTGGATCATCCCGAGCTAATCGTTGCGGCAGAGTAATCCTCTGCCGTCATTGCTTTTCTGGAATCCATGAGCATTTTCAAGAATATTCCTGAAGATTCATTTCTGCTGAACCGCAGCAACCCAGAGGATTTGCTTGGTAGTGTTTCTCCCCACAGTTTCTTTCTGGACGATCGCGACTGGCCCACCGCAGAACATTACTACCAGGCGATGAAGTTCTCCGATCCGGATTATCAAGAACAGATCCGCAACGCTCCCGACGTAGCCAAAGCCCGCCGGCTAGGCCACAACTGGCTTAAGCGAAAAAGGCCAGACTACAAGAAAGTACGCATCACCTTGATGACGCGCGCCATGTACACCAAATGTCGTACCTACCCCAAAATAGCCCAGTCGTTAATCGATACGGGAGAGCAATATATTGCTGAAAACAGCTTTTCTGATTATTACTGGGGTTGCGGACGCGATGGACGCGGCGACAACCACTTTGGCCGCCTACTGATGAATATACGTTCACGCCTTTTGGAAGAACAAAATACCAAGTCACATTCATAGTCTGTTGTCAGCTTGAAACAGCCGTTACACTAGCTGCAGTTTTCAACGAGCTTATTTACCATTGTGGGAACCATGAACGTCCGGATCGCTATTCTCCTTATTGTTACCCTGCTTTCTTCCGCGAATGTTCAGGCTCAATTGCTTGAGCCCCGGCCTACCCAGAATATTCCCGACACAATCGCCAATGATCCTTCCTTTGGTTTGCTTGGGTCCGAGCGAGATCAAGATGCCAGTGAAGAGCTGCTACTCAGGGGTCGAATAACTTCATTCGACTTTGTGCAACCGGAGACGCAAATCACACTGGAAGCTAATCGTGAAAGTTGGCAGCTGATAGCTCCCTCGGCAGTGGAACTCCGCCGTCTGGGCTGGAGCAGCAACTCCCTGTTTGCGGGAGAAATGGTCGAAGTACAAGCACAGAGAACACTTGGTGCTGGCAATATCGCACAAGTAAACCGTATTACCCGAGCTAACGGCGCTCTTTTGCTAACAGGTCTCGGACAGGAAGAATCGACCACTACTTTTGCCGATGTCCCGGAGGGGCTTTACACACTTGATCCCCGCCAGGCGCACTTATTCTTTATTTTCAACCACATGGGCTTTTCCAACACGCCGGTGAAAGTCGAACGTATGACTGGGTCGGCACAATGGAACAGCAGTTCTCCTGAGACGTCCGAGATCCAGATGGATTTGGACGTATCCAGCTTTCGATCTGGCGTAAGTGTCTTGGATGAGGCGCTGCGGGGACCAGACTTCTTTGATTTTCTGAACAACCCTCGTGTTCGATTCAACTCCACCGGGATTTCCCTTTCAAAATGGGGAGGTCTTACCATTACAGGACAATTGGAAGTCATGGGTATTAGCCAGCCAGTTTCCCTGGATGCCTCCCTTACACAGGTAGGTCCCAACCCTATGACACAAAGAATGACGGTGGGAATATCTGCCAAGGGAGAAATTAGCCGAAGCGCCTGGGGCATGACCGACTACCTGCCGATCATTGACGACACTGTAACCATAGAGTTTGAAGGTGAGTTTATCCGTGGTGATTCCCGTAGCATAACCCCAAATGGTATTCGACCAAGGCAGGACAGCTCGGAGAATCCAAACGCGCCAAGCTCCGGTTTTAATTCGAACCAGTAATTTACGCCAGAATAAAAGTTAAACGCTGGTGGAATACAGCCAATGGTATTTCCTGGCAATCATTGATGTCGTTAGCGAACCCCCTATTCGCATCAACCCATCTCGCAAAGTCGTCTTTGGACTGCCGGATTGATGAAAAAAATCCAGATTCCAGCGAGCGCCCTTCTGCACCTTGGATACACGTTCTCTTCGACGCAGGTAGAATTTGACCAGGGCCGATTCTATCTCTGCCGACTCAGTAACTCCTGACAATATCTCTGCCAGCAATACGGCGTCTTCCATACCCTGAGCTGCTCCCTGTGCCAGATTGGGCAACATGGCATGAGCTGCGTCGCCAATCAGCACCTGATTGCCTTTGTGCCATCTCGGCAAACTCTTCTGTTCAAAAAGCCCCCAAAGATCCGATTCAGGCGCATGTTCAATGAGCGCCGCTACCTGTTCGCAGCAACCGTCAAAGGCGTTTAGCCATTGGTTTTTTGAAGAAGGTGCAACTCGATGTGGATATTCCCAGTGGTCTTTTCTTATGACCGCTACCAAATTCAATAAGGCAGAACGGCCCACTGGATACGCCACCAGGTGCCTTCCCTCACCAGTCCATACGGACATTTTTTCGATAGGTGTTAATCCAGCTTTTTCCTGGTCCAGCAATGCCCGCCAACAGGCCGCACCCGTGTATGTTGGTGGCTGCTCGGGAAACAGTTGGGCAGACAACATAGAGCCCAAACCATCGGCACCAATTAATATATCGGCATCTGTTTTGCTGCCATCAGCAAAACCTAGCTGCACTTGATAATCGCTCTGCTGCGTCTCTATTAATTCCTTGCCCAGTTGTATTTCAACCTGGCGAACTTTCAATGCATTCAATAACAGCGCATGCAAATCTGCCCGCAAAACTTGATAAGCAGGATACCCGTAGTGTTTAAAGAAATATTCGGATGAAGGTAGGTTTACCAACAGCTGATTGTCGCCGGCTCGTCTTAATTCAGCAATTCCTTTGCTATGCGCAATTTCGGCAAGGGAATCACCAAACCCCAACTGGTGCAGAAGCCGAACAGCGTTAGGCGCAAGCTGGATTCCTGCACCAATCTCACCAAGCTCGGTAGCACGTTCAAAGAGAAAGATCTCTTTGGCACCCCTTTCAACCAGGGCAAGTGCTGCAGTCAATCCTGATATACCTGCGCCTGCGATGGCAATTTTCATCAGCTGTTATTCGTTAGATTAAACCGACGCTTATCTTATCAGCCACTTGGTAGCATTTAAGAAAAATGCGTATTTCTCTTTGCGGAGCGTTAGACCCTGTAATAACTTTTACTTTATAGTCAAAACCAAGTGTCATAATAATTAATAACTTTTATCTCTCATAAACTCAGGAGCTCCGTATGCAGGCCCGAATTGGATTCTCTTATCTCACACTTTTGTTGGCTTTCAGTTTGGCCTCTACTGTATCTGCACAAAGTCGAACGATCGACCCCAGCCGTTTTGATGAGGCGATAGCAGCTTTTGAAGCCATGGATAGAGAAATGATTCCTCCAGAAGAGGCGATTGTTGTCACTGGAAGTTCAAGCATAAGACGCTGGGACCAGATAGAAGAAGATCTGGCACCGCTTACTGTCATACCCCGAGGATTTGGCGGCAGCACAATGGCGGACCTTCTGCATTTTGCCGACCGTATTGTCCTGCCTTATAAGCCTCGTGCTGTCGTTATCTACGAGGGCGACAATGACACCGGCTCTTATGGAGTTCCCCCTGCACAGATCATTAATGAGCTGAATGAGCTTGCTGCAATGATTCACCATGTCTTGCCAGAAACACGCATTTTCCTGATTTCAGTCAAGCCGAGCCTTGCTCGAACGGAATACTGGGATGTGGCCCAGGAAACCAATGAACTGTATAAAAAACTTGCGACAGAAAATGACAAGATTTTCTACATTGATATTGCCAC
>Ga0181601_10001866_pt1 | contig 18137 bp, 12 predicted proteins | sample 041ome_8_FD_133020 | JGI IMG/M metagenome (GOLD analysis project Ga0181601, IMG submission 133020) | Coastal salt marsh microbial communities from the Groves Creek Marsh, Skidaway Island, Georgia - 041407BS metaG (megahit assembly) | ecosystem: Environmental > Aquatic > Marine > Intertidal zone...
TAATCTAGCTTCACTCATTGCAACTGATTCGGTGCAAAGTTTAGCACTGAACGGAACGACCTTAGTCATTACTTCAGAAGACGGTGATACAGTACAGGCTAATCTAGCTTCACTCATCGCAACTGACTCAGTGCAAAGTTTAGACTTACAAGGAACCAACTTGGTTATCACATCTGAAGATGGCGATACCGTGCAGGCTGATTTAGCATTGTTGTTTTCAGATACGTCAAACACCAACGAACTAGACACCTTCAATTTCGCGGGTGTGGTTGGAGATTCATTGATGTTTGTATACAATGGAGATACGGTACACACCATTGCATTGAGTGAAATTGCCACTACAGGCAGTGTTTGGACGGAAAACAATGACAGCGTGTATGTCCTCAACAAAAACGTAGGTATTGGTATTGCTGCTCCTGAATATCTATTACACCTACAAAGCACCTCACATGATACAAGCGCCTATATAAATACCGATGTCGCAACAACCGATGTTATTGGAATGCTTGTAGAGGCCTCGAATACTACAGGTGGCACAGGCACTCAATCCCAGGGCTTGAGAGTGAGAGCTTCTGGAGCAATTACAAATACTGGTATTCGCTCCATTGTTACATCTCCAGGATCATCCACAGCTGGAACAGCTAGAGGACTGTGGGGCACCGCCTTAAATGGCCCTTCCTTTTTAAACATAGGTGTGTATGGTGAGGCCGGTGGTGCTGCTAATAACCGTGGAGTACAGGGTGCCTTGAATGAAAACCTTAGTTACACCACCAGCGATGCAGGTGTTTATGGTATTGGTAAAGGAACAGGAGATGTGATCGGTGTTTTCGGGCGAGCAATTGGCACTTCAAACACATCTGGAATTCACTACGGTATTTATACCCGAGCAGAAAACGCATCGGAAAACTATGCGGCCTACTTCGAGTCAGGTGCGGTATATGTGGGTGATAGTTTGATTATTCCAACAAATGCTGGCAATGGTAAGGTTTTGACATCAGACAACAATGGCGTTGCACGATGGGAGTCACCTGGATTTGGTGATGATGGAGATTGGGATACTACTGCCACTGCGCTTTACACAACTAAAGCCGTTGGAATTGGCACCTCTACCCCTGGTGCCTTAATACATGCTGATGGTGATGCTGTAGCATCTTCTGGAAGCCGCTATGGCATCCGATCTAGTGTTGATGATGGCGGAAATGGCTCAACAACTATTTATGGAATTCACAGCGAACCAACCAGCGGTGGTGGCGGTTCCAACACCTATTATGGAGTTTATTCCAAGGCCAATGTGACCTCAGGCGGAGCATCCAGCATTGGTCTCTACAGCTTCGGATCCGAGTATTCTGCCATTTTCGAAGGCGGCAGTGTGGGCGTTTTAAACGATCATCCTGATGCACAGTTTCAAGTAGATTCTACCTTAGTGATAGACGGTAGTTCTCCCATCGATTTCTTCGGAAACAACATGTATTATGACGGCTCGGATTATAGACATATTAAGGATGGCTATGCTAGTGCCTATGCATTTGATAGTGATTTCTCAGGTCTTTTTCTATGGCCTTCAGGCACCGCTGGTTCAATAGTCGATAATGACCCTGATCTTACCCTCAAACTCGAAGACTCCACATTTACTATGGCCTCTTCACAAAACGATACTGTTTTGGTGGTCAAAGGCGGTGTAGTCATGGATAGTTTGATCATTAAGGATGCTTATGGGCTACCGGCCTCTGATGGCACCAGTGGTCAAGTGCTCACAACTAATGGTGCTGGTGTTTTGGGTTGGTCATCCCTTGGTGCAGGATCATCCAAATGGACCAACTCAGGCGCAAATACTTATCTATCAACAGGATCACGACTTGGTGTAGGCACCAATTCACCCCATGCCGGTTATGTGGCTACACTTTATGCAAATGGGGGCGGCAGCGGTCAAGGCGGATTATTCATCGACAACTCCGTTAATGGTAACACCAGAAAAGAAGGCGTCTACAGCAGGCTTGATGATAATGGAAATCTAAGCAAAAAAGCGTTCAGATCTTATGTTGACGGAAAAAACAGTGGAAATGACACATTAATTTCATTTGAATCTACCATTAGAAATGACAACGCTTCAGATATTGCCTTTGGCTTGTACTCTGATTTTGAAACTGGCGTAGGAACTAATTATGGCGTTTACTCGATTAATGAAGACTTCAACTATTTCAGTGGTAATGTAGGTATTGGAACCACTAACCCCAGCAACAAATTGACATTGCAAACCTCAGGAACAGCATATGGCTTTAAGCATACCAATGGAAGCATCGATATCGAATCATACATCGATGCCACATATGGGGCTATCGGAACAACAACGAATCATCCATTTTATCTCTACATGAATGATGGAAATCCATTGCTAACACTAACATCCACAACTTCGGTTGCCATTGGAAACAATCATACAACAGCCACCTCAACGCTTGATGTGGCGGGTGACATCGAAACCGGCTCAAGTGATGCCTTCTATTTCGGTGATCCTTCAACAGATGGCACGTGGAGAATAAAACGATCAGGCAACAATCTAGTCTTCGAACGCAGGGAATCTGGTTCTTGGGTCACTAAAACTTCCATGGTACCGTGATAAAACATTTGATGTCCATATTATTCATCGTTTGCATGACCTCGGTCAAGGCACAAACGCATACCACTTTGTTGTCTGGAAACTGGACGGGTATAACCACTTGGACGCCCGTACTTTCTGATCCTGACGGAAGCGATAGTGCAGTTATAGGATCTATTTATACCGTTTCAATTACGTCTGGAACCGCAGCTTGTAATGGATTAAACCTAAACGGAACACTAAATATGTCCGGTGGAACCTTCACTACGAATAGCACCTTAGATTTAAACACCTCAGGAGATTTTAATATCTCGGGCGGCATAGCTACGGTTAAAGGAAATCTGGACTACGATGGCACACTCAACATAACCAATACAAGCAGCTATGTTGAAATACAAGGTGATATCAAACAAGGCGGTGCCACAAAAATTATTACAAACGATGGCAGCATTCGCATTTACAGCGAATTAGATTTTTAAATGAGTTATAGAACGCACATATCATTTTTACTCTTTTCGGTGCTTATGATGATTGGCACATCCTATGCCCAACAAATTGAGCTTGATCGTCAACTCATTGGCAGTGGCTATACAGAATATGATAACGGGTCTGATTTTACGTTTTCCGCATCACTTGGTGAGCCATTGACCATCACTCGGGTCAACACCAATTTGATTCTATCGGAGGGTTTCCAACAATCGAATTATGTATTGAGCGATCCGCTTATCGCCCAGTTATCCGTGGACAGTGCGGCATGTATTGGTGCCAATGATGGTGCCATCACAGTGTCTTTTGTAAGCGATAAATTAACCGAACCACTCGTTTATCAATGGAGCAATGGAGCCACTACCGAAAGCGCAACAGGATTAGTAGTCGGAACATATAGCGTCACCATCACTGGTGCTAATGGTTTGAGTGTGACTAACTCTGCGCGTGTCTCCCCTATCGACTCTATCGATTGTACACCAGGGTTTTATACGGGTATTACTCCCAACAATGATGGCGACAACGACTATTGGCATGTGGACAATGCCTTTGCATTCTCCACCAAAGAAGTTTCCATATTCAATAGATATGGCGCATTGGTCTGGGAAACCGATGATTATAACAACACAAACAATTCTTTTACTGGATTGCACCGAAATGGACAACCACTTCCGGTGGGAACCTATTACTTTATCGCCAAGTTTGACGATAGCAACTATAAAGGATGGATTGAAATATCGAGGTAATGAAATGGATTAACCTACATATCGCCCTGTTCATCACACTGTTGTCCTGCATCTACCAGGAGTCTCAAGGACAACAAGATCCGAAATTTAATCAATACATGTTCAACCCCTTGGGCATTAATCCAGCTTACGCTGGCAGCCGTGAGGTCTTGAGTACTGTTCTATTGGTCCGCAATCAGTGGGTGGGATTTGACGGAGCGCCTATGACTCAAACGGCCGCCATTCATGGCCCGCTTATGAGGCGAAAGATGGGACTTGGTTTTCAAATCACTAACGACATTATCGGGCCGAGAAATACAATAAACGCAGAAGTAGATTATGCCTATCGATTCCCAATGTTTAGAGGCAAGATGTCGCTAGGACTCGGAGCTGGTGTGTATTACCACGTTTTTCATTGGGATAGAATTGACTACAAAGACCAAGGTGACATTGTTCCCACCTATGGAGTGCGCAACGCTTGGAGCCCTGATGTAGATTTTGGAGCATATTGGAATAATAACAAGATGTATTTCGGAATGGAACTGGCGCACCTCACCTCTCCTACCATAAGTATTCTAGACACCAATGTCGGGTCCGGTATCAATGGCGGTGACCCTGCTGTTTACAATCAGTTTCGCCATTTCTCGGCCACTGCTGGCCGCGCATTCGTACTCAACCAAAAGATTACTTTAAAACCAAGCGTCATGTACAAACAAGCGGGATTGTATAGAGGCATGCTGGATGCAAACTTTTCCGTTTTGATAGATCAAAAGCTTTGGCTTGGCCTGACTGCGCGAACAGACTATGGGGCTGTTCTCATTTTCGAATACATTTTTAATCGTAAAATCAGAGTTGGATACTCTTTTGATTACCCATTGAATAGTTTGAAACTTCAACAACAAGGCACTAGCCACGAGTTGTTCTTTGGTTACGACTTCGGAATAAGTAGATCGTCCACCGTATCACCCCGATATTTTTAGCATTGCAGAATTATCGATACTACATATTCCTAACCACCTTAATCCTTTTGCAGATAGTATTTCTCTCTGCAGAATCTTTGGCGCAAGACCGTGCAGATAAATTAATGGAGCAAGGCAGGTACGCTGAGGCTGCAAAGATTTATGAGCGATACCTTAAGCGATCAAAGGAAGACACTAAGTCTTTCGAGATGCTCGGAAATGCCTATCGTTATCAGGGTAAATACAAGGAAGCTGAACTCAATTATGAGCGTACGGACGCTTTATCTGGTTTGTCCGATGTGGGTTTTGTGAATTATGGGCAAATGCTTATTCGAAACGGAAAGTCTGCACAAGCTAAAAATCAGTTCGAAAGATACCTTAAGGCTTATCCTGAAAGTTTTGTTGTTCGCCTGATGTCACAATCCATCCGAGAGGTTGAAACTTGGTCACTCGCCCCAAAAAATTATACGGTAAACCAAATAAGAGGTATCAATTCTCAATACGCAGATTTTTCTCCAGCTATCTACAAAAACGGAATAATCTATACTACAGAACGAAACCTTGATTATGTTTTAGATAATAGCTCACCCCAAACGAACCTGCCGTATATGGCCATCTATTACGCAAAATTTAAAGATGATAATGGCCTTGTCACTGAAAAACCAAAAAATTTCCTCACAAGATTATATGGCGATTATCAAGTAGGTACACTATCTGTTGACACAGCTCACAACAAAGTCTACTTCTCAGAAGTTCGTAGCTCAAAGAAAAAATCAGAGGTAGAACATCTGAAAATCTACACGGCAGACATTGTAAAAGATAAAAGACTTACAAAGCCGGAACTGCTTCCATTTAACGCGGACACATTCTCGGTCATGCACCCGTCTGTAACCCCTGACGGTAACACAATATTCTTTGCGTCTAATCAAGGTGGTGAAAAGTGGAAAATGGATATATACGTTGCTCACAAAGTCGCAGGTGGCTGGACAACTCCAACGCCTTTGGAAGGGGCCGTGAATACCGAGCTTAACGAGGTTTTTCCCTATGGTGCAAGTAAGGATCACCTTTTCTTTTCATCCAATGGTCACACGGGTTATGGCGGCTTAGATATTTATAAGTCTTATTTGGTAGATGGTAAATGGACTAAGCCTGTCAATCTAAAAAGTCCTATTAACAGTGAGTTTGATGACTTCGGGATATGTTTTCGCAATGAAGAACAAGGCTATTTTAGCTCTGAACGTGATGGTGGACAAGGTCGAGATGATATATACCAATTTGTTCGATTAGCCGATCCTAATGACACCGCTCGCATGGAGGTATCTGGTTTTTTCGACTACAGTGAGCTTCCGCCAGATGGCTTCAAACTACAATTGTTCGATGAAAACGACAACCTCCTCGAAGAGTCCGTCACAGATAGTTTAGGAAACTTTGCTTTCACCGAATTACCGACCAACAAAAAGTACCGAGTTGAAGTGGCCAACGCAAGTGCTGAAATACTAGACCAATCCAGCATCTATCTATTGAACGAAGAAGGTGAAAAAGTAATGCTCTTAGACCGAGTTTCTGAATCTCAATTTGCCTTCACCACTCTTAAGCGAGAAGAATTTGAATCATTATCGATGATCGAAACTGACAATTCGACCCTTGGTTTATACGACATTTTTGGTCAACTCTATGCCGAACTTCCTTCACAATCCGTAAGTGGCATTTCATTAGTAATTGTGGATGACGATGGAAATATCATTCAAGAAACCCTAACAGATAGCATTGGGTTGTATTCATTTGATGATTTGGCAACCTTCAAAAACTACACGGTCAAATACCAAGGAAAGGACTCAATAGTTTATTTGACTACCGTTTTTTATCAAAATTCGAATGGTATCGTTCAAGTACTTGATACAAACAATAGTCTTTTTGAGCTAAATCGATTAAAACTGGCACGAACCATTAAACCGATGAACGCGGTGCCAGCCAAAGGGCTTTTAGAGTACGATGGATATCCATTGGCCAATGTTCGCATGTTAATGCTCGTCTCAAACGACAGACAACTTCGAGCAGCCTTATCTGATGAAAACGGAAGCTTTGATTTTGGTGAAATCTCTGCTGATGAAGAGTTCAGAATAATCCTACCCGATTCTATCAATGAACTTGAAGCCAAAGCCAATCTGTACTTTCTAAACAGCAAAGGCGAGGCCGTTGTTTTTGCAGATAATTGGAAAGATGGAACTTTCGCTTTCAAATCACTTCGCAGAGATGAGTATGAAGGTTTCGCTGTTTTTGAAGAAGATTCAGAACTGACAAAATTTGGGTTTCATGGGCAAGTGTTTAGAAAGCTAGCCGGTGATTATAGCGATGGTCTTAAGATTTTTGCTGTGGATGATAATGGAAGAATTGTTGAAACTGTTTACGCAGATAGTAATGGTTTCTTTGATTTCACAAAGCTTCAATCTGATCAGCATTATTCGTTTCGGGTGGCCGAATCAGATCAATCGAATTTAAATGTTGATATCTACGACTTGGATGGAAATCTAATTGCACATCTGAGATTAGACGAGCTTTCCCAGTACATGTATGAAAGATTACAATCAGACGATCGAGACCTATTTAGAATGCTTGAGGAAGATAAAACTATGTTGAGTTCTGGATATGTGGCTGGGAGCCTATACAAAAAACTTCCTGGAGACTATAAAGAAGGCATCATGGTATATGCTGTTGATGAACAAGGAAACATAATAGATTCGGTCATGACTGATGGCGCAGGAAACTTTGCCTTCAAAAGTCTAAGTAGAGAACGTGATTTCACATTGCAAGTCATGGATGAAGACGACAGTGGATTAAACCTTGGGTTCTATGACTATGACGGCAAGCTAAACGGCTATGCTCAGCTTGGAGCTGATAACACATACAATTATTCAAAACTTGTTTTAGAAGCGGCAAGTGAACTGGGTGAAATAGAAGAGATTGACGATGCCAGCTATGTTTATGGCCGGGCCTATATAAAACTACCTGGAGACTATCCTGAAGGCACCCGCATTGTTGCCCTTGACCCTGATGGTAAAATAGTTGAAGTATCTACTTTAAATAAAGTCGGAAAATTCACTTTTAAAAACCTCGCCAAAGACGGGTCCTATTTCTTCAGAATAGAAGAAGATGATGACCTCGCTAAAATTGAGCTACTCGATCGATTTGGCAACCTGTTGCAAACTCCTGAAAAGGCTGGTGAAATATGGGTTTTTGATCGATTAGCACATGATAAGTATAGCTTGGCTCTGAAAACAGTGGATGATTCAAATCTTGATCACGATCGCTTTGCGAGTGAAACTCCAAAAAAGGATGAGGCATTAACTTCGGGGGAAAACATTATTTATTTTGACTATAAGTCATCCATTTTAACTGAAGATGACTCGTTGCTTCTATGGGGCATCGTAAAGGCAATGAGAGCTGATGAAGGAAGATATCTTAAATTAAATTCTCATACCGATCAAGCTGAATCACTCGGAAACAGATCGTTCTCCGCATTAAGATCTGTAGCCATCGTTCAATACCTAGACGCTAGAGGTATATCCACCGATCGGATTTATGTTCAAAACTGGGAGGATACAAAACCAATCATTGATTGCAGCGATGGAATACCATGCAATAAAGAAGACCGTAAACAGAATCAAAGGACTGAGTTGAGCATCGTGGACATATCCCAATGGCCTACAACACCAGATTACATCATCACTTATGATTTTAATGAATGGATGCTGCCAGCCGAAGGTTCTGAGGGCGTCTTTGCTGCAATCAAAGTTTTAAAGGAAAATCCAGAGGCCTTAGTAAAACTGGACGGATATGCTGATACTTGGGGCACATACGCGGTGAATCAGCGAATCTCAGAATTACGAGCTGAAAATATCCGAAACATTATCATTGGTAATAATATTTCCGAGGACCGAGTTGAAATTATCTGGCACGGTGAAAGCGTACCATTTGGCGGTTGTTTATTGTATTACCCTTGCCCCGTAGATGATCGAAAACAGAATAGAAGAGTGGAGATTCGGCTACAGAAATAATCAAGCGAACTTAAATTCTATTCTGACCCACTGTTTTATATCTAAACTGGCGCATCCGCAATTTTTACAAGCGTGTGTTCAGAACACATACTTTTGCGCGGAATTATACAGTGAAGAGATTACTCATTTTTATATCGTTGATAATTGGTTTCGCCATGGCGACCAATGCCCAAACCATGAACACTGCGGTGAATACAAGGGCCAAAATGAAGAGTCTTTTCATATACAAATTCGCTCAATCTACCGAGTACCCAGAAGCCTATAAGAAAGGCGACTTCATTATTGCCGTAGTAAATGATGATGACTTGGCAAATAGCTTGAGAGATGCCGCCAAGGCAAAAAGCATCAATAGTCAAAAAGTTGTCGTTAAAACTTATACCAGCGCTGCCGATATAGAAAGATGTCATGTTCTCTACATTGGAGGAAAGACCGCGGGCGAAGTAGAACCTTTCTCTAAAAAGGCTCGTAGTTATAACGCTGTTATCATAACCGAAGCTCCTGGAATGATAGACAGGTTAGCAGCTATCAACTTTGTGGTGGCCGGAAGTTTGATCAAATTTGAGATGAATAATAAAATATTTAAGGAACAAGGTTTAGTGATTAGTAACACATTAGAAAAAATGGCCACCAAGGTGGTAAATTAAAAATATGAAGAGACTCTTAGTACCCATACTAGTCTTGCTTCTGACGATACCGATCGGCTTAAGGGCTCAGCTCGATCCAGTATCCTTGGCACTTCCTGCCTATCAGAGCAAGGACTATACAAAAGCACAAGAGCTCATTGACATTGCGGTTGAAGATGATAAATTCAACTCGACAGCGCGCACGTGGTGTTTTCGCGGATACATATATAAGGACATGTATAAACTTGATCGGAAGAGCCCCGATGGTCAAGAGCAGCGAGCCATAGCTATCCAGTCCTTTAAAAAGACCATGGAGATTGACACTGAAGCCGAGTTCAAAAACGATTGCGTTCAATCTCTAAAATTTCTGGCCTCTACTCTATTCAATGATGCCGCTACCTCACTTGACATGAGTGATTTCGATGTAGCCCAAGCTTATTATGACGAATACAAAAGTTTAACTCAGATTACAAACCCTGAAATGGACTTTACTGGCAGAGACGTTGAATTCAGTTTATATAAAGCCTCACGATTAAGTATTCTCTACGAAAAAGCGGATCCTACAACCAATTTAGACGCTTTAGGTGTCCAGATAATCGAGTTGTACGAAAAGGTAATCGCACTTGATAGCAACAACGTAAGTGCAAACTATAACCTGGCTATTCATTATTACAATCAAGGTGTAAACATGATTGATAATATGGATTATGAACTACCATTTGAAGAGCTTTTTGCAGTTCAAGAAAGGGTGATGGAGTTGTTTACGAAAGCCCTACCATATATGCTCAAGGCATATGAATTAGACCCAACTAGAAAGGCCACATTACAAGGCTTATCTGGTATTTATTTCGGTCTAAATGATATTGAGAAGTCCGAGTACTATCAGAAACTGTTGGACGAATTAGAATCTAACCAATAAAAAAGGAGAATATGTTTTCACACTTTAGCATTGGAAGAAAAATAAGTTTAGGATTTGCCGTGGTCATTTTAGCGACCATAGTTGCGTTCTATATTACGAACGACACCTTTGTTGAAAGTAGAAAAATCAATGAAGAAATTACTAATAACCACAATCCATCTATCGCTAAACTCGAAGAGTTAAAGCTATTGATTGTGCGTTCTAAAATGCTCATCAATAACTGGGCATATCAGGCTACTCCAGCAGAGTTTGAAGATAAAGTCGATCTGAATGATCTGACCTATACTGAATACCCACAACTCAAAATTGAGCTTGAAAAACTAGCCGAGTCATGGCAAGATTCGAGTAGTACAGAAATAACTGGATTGTTCAGTAGTATTGAGGAATTGTGGGGTCTTCACGATTTTATTAAGATGACCTTATCAGGAATTGAAAGCTACAACGAACCCACGAATACTATCCTTGCTGCATCGATGGTAGAACAAGCGGGAGACATTGACGTGCAAACTGATTATATCATTCAAGAGCTCAATAATCTCATCGATCACAAAAAGGAGAAGACGAAGGAGATAACGGAGGAAATGCTGGGTAAGTTTCAGGGAATTCAAACCTTGATTCAGAATTTTGGTTGGGCCTTGGCGATTGCAGGTATTCTGATCGCATTCTTAACTACTCGCACCATTGTTTCTCCAGTCAGAAAATTGAGATTAATTCTACTCGATCTATCCAAAGGTATTTTCCCTAAGTCGTGGATTGATACGGGAGGCGATGAAATTGGTGAAATGGCAAACGCCTTGGAAACTGTAGTTGCCGGTTTGAGACGAACAAAAGACTTTGCAATTGCTGTTGGTTCTGGAACATACAACTCAGACTACGATCCTTTGAGCGATCAAGATGAATTGGGTCAATCACTTCTACTCATGCGTAAAAACTTGAAAGAGTACGCTGAGGATATGGAAGAAAAAGTAAGAGAGCGCACGGCTGAGGTAGTCCGTCAAAAAGAAGAAATTGAAAAGCAAAGTGAGCAAATAGCTGAATTATACGAGCAGGTTAAAGACAGTATACTATATGCCAAACGTATTCAGGAAGCGATACTACCTTCCAAGGAAGACATTGACAACGCATTGAAAAATAGCCTTGTATTATTCCGTCCGAAGGACATTGTAAGTGGCGATTTCTATTGGTTTTCTGAAAAACAAGACAGAGCAATAATTGCTGCAGCGGATTGTACGGGCCATGGTGTACCAGGAGCCTTGATGTCCATGATTGGCAGCTCGCTTTTAAATGAAATTGTCAATGAAAAAGGAATGACATCTCCTGCAGATATTCTCTACGCTTTAAAGCACGGAGTGATCAGCGCTTTGAACAAGCAATCTTCTGGAGAACAAACCAAAGACGGTATGGACATCGCGATTTTATCTATTCCTAAGACTGGAAATAAAATTGAATTTGCAGGCGCTAACAATCCACTTTGGATGATTCGAAATGGCGAAATTTTGGAAACTCGTGGTGATAGACAGCCTGTTGGATTTTTTGGTGATAATTTGAACACACCGTACACCAATCATGAGCTAGAAGTTCAAAAAAATGACACCATATATATCTTCTCTGATGGATATGCTGACCAATTTGGCGGACCGAATGGTAAGAAGTTTAAGTACTCTCAGTTTAAGAAACTACTTGTAGAAGTAACTGACAAATCGATGTCTGAACAAAAAGAGATTCTAAATGACCGAATCGAAGATTGGATGGGCGATGAAGAAGAACAGATTGACGACATCTTAGTTGTTGGTATTCGGTTCTAACATTAAATCATAACTCGAACTAATTGAAACGCCCACCATTTGAGTGGGCGTTTTTACTTTCTAGCAATCCGTCTTTTATCAGATTTACAATTCGATGATAATCCCTATAGATGGCAAAAGCGTTCCAGAAAAATTTTCAATTTCTTTAGTCTGGTATCTTGAAGCATCCATTGGATCTACTAACGGATCACCATTATCATCTCTTACAACAGTTATTGAAGGAGCAAGAGGAGCTTGGAAGTTATAGACATTCTGAATGTCTAAATACAAGTTGAGTGACCACTTTGCAAAGTACCAACGCTTATCTAGGCGCATATCTAATTGATGCACGGCACCAGTACGTTCCGTATTCAGCTGATCGTAATCTAAAATGCCAACTCCGCGTAGGTCCCAATTAGCCCTATTGCTTGATAGCGCCAAATCATAAGGTGTGTAGGGCGATGCACCCAAATATCTAAACCTCGCTCCTAATTCCCAGTCTTTTTTAAATTTCTTACCCGCAGTTAAGGTCACCACTTGACCGTTATCCCAAGCGCTCGGTCTGTACTTACCATTCTTATCCTCAAACTCACTTTTAACCAGGGTCACTGCCAGTATGCCGTAAAATCCTTTAGACAGCTTTTGTTGCACAAGTAATTCGAGTCCATAGGCACGACCTTTTGATGTTGGCACAGCAGGGTCGTTTCCAATTACGCCAAAGTCACTTCCTAAGTTTGCTAGAGAAATGCTATCACGTACGAGGAATGGGTAATTATCATACAGTTTATAGAATCCTTCAACACTAATCTTTGTGTTGGTATATGGCAGATACTCAAGCCCTAGAACGGCTTGATCGCATTGAATATAGCTGATACCATTTTGCTTATTCACAAGGTCACCTGCATTGCTCCTATACCCCATTATGGTGTATGGAGGTAGTTGATAGTATCTTCCGATACTCGCATTTAGACTCCATTTGGATGCAAATAAATAAGAAGCGGACATCCTCGGGGACAGCTGATCAATGGGATTCCCCATGGCTTTATTGAAATCTGTGATATCAGATCGAAGTCCTAAACTCAACTTAAGGCGATTCGCAATAAAACCTTTAGAAAGCTGTGTGAATAAAGAGTACTTATTCACAATCAACTCAGACCTAAAGTCTGCTGTCAACTGCTGTCCATCTGCTGTAACAAATCGATTGAATGTTCTATTCGTAAACAGTGCATTTTCATATCCTGCGCCCACGTTCCACTTCCATCCTTCACCTCGCCAAGTGTGTTCTAATCTGACTTTGTTTTCAATTTCTTGACTTCGATAATCGAGAATTTTATTCGCCTCTGAGCTTTCATCGTTGTTAAAATATTTCTTAGCTGTATTATCCAGATGATTACGACTCACAACAACTTGCTGAAAGCTGCTCTCGGCAAAATGCTTATAAGCTGCACCAACCGTGTAATTCCACTGTTCATTTGAAACAATATTTCCAAGTATAAATTGATTTCGCTCCAAGGTTTCGGGGTCGTCAATCCCATCATTTACGTTTTTGTTTATTTCAAATTGATCCAGGGCCCCCAAACCGATCAATGTAATCTCATTCTTCGCGTTGAGTTTAGTTTTCACTTTGAACTGAGCATCATTGTATATGGGAAGAAATGGTAACCTAAGCGCAGCAAAGAGAAATTGCAAATAAGACCGTCTTACCGAAAAAATATAGCTTGTATTTTTTCCAATTGGACCGTCTAAGGTCAATCCATAATCGCTGCTTCCTACCGTAATATTTGCCTTGATTTTTTCTGGATTACCCTCCTTCAGGGAGAAATCAAATACTGAGCTCAGAGCATTTCCTCTATTGGCTGGAAAAGAGGCAGAATAAAACTCAACTTCTTTAATAAAATTGACATTTATCAAACCAACTGGGCCTCCCGAAGAACCCTGCGTAGCAAAATGGTTAATGTTTGGCACTTCTACTCCATCGAGGTAAAATCTATTCTCGTTTGGAGCCCCTCCACGAATAATAATATCGTTTCGAAATGATGGCGGTGATGCGACCCCAGGTAGCGATTGTATCACTCTCGAAATATCTCGATTTCCTCCTGGGTTTCTTTCAATCTCAGAAACGCCAATCGTTCTCATAGAAACTGGTGCTTCATCTTTCTTGCTGAAGGGCGAGGCGACTACTTCCACCGCTTCTAGCAATTCTGCGGCAGGACTTAATTCAATATTTATGAAGGTGGGCTTATTATTAAACGTCTGAATTTCATACTCCACCTTGGTCTCATAGCCAACAGAAGAGGCTTCAAGATTGTATAATCCTGGATTTAAGTTTAGTATTTCATAGTTTCCATCGAAATCGGTGACGGCACCGGTGGAGGTTCCTTGAATCACAACATTTGCAAAGGGAACACCTTCATTATTAATTGGGTCGAATACTCGGCCTTTAATCGCTCCGTTTTCTTGGGCTGAGATAAAAGTTGAAATGAAGAGTGCTGTGGTGGTGATAAACAATCTCATAGTGCAAGGAAACATTTCAGACTTAAAAAAGTTCGGTTTAGAGAAATAATGCAAGATTACATCTTTAACGTACCTTTGCCTCCGCAAAAAAAACAGATCAAAGCTATGGCGCAAACAGAAGTCATTCTGCCAAAAATGGGCGAAAGTGTTGCAGAGGCAACCATTACAACTTGGTTGAAAAGTGTTGGAGATACAGTTGATGCAGAAGAGGCTATCGTTGAAATTGCAACGGACAAAGTAGATAGTGAAGTGCCAGCGCCCATATCAGGAACGATTCTAGAGCTACTAGTACAAGAAGGTGATGTGGCGCAGGTAGGTCAAGCCATAGCCATTATAGGTGCGGAAGGTGAAGCAGCTGCTCCAAATGCGGCTCCTGCTCAAGTTGAATCGAAAGAAACCCCAAGCCCTGAACCAGCGCAAGCAGCGCAACAAATTGTAACCAACGCTATTGCGGATGCTAACGACACGAATTTCTCGGATACAGACCAATTTTACAGCCCATTGGTAAAAAGCATTGCCAAAGAAGAAGGTATATCTGTGCAGGAATTGGAAAAAATTGATGGTTCTGGTAAAAACGGAAGAGTAACAAAGAAAGACGTTTTAGAATACTTAGAAAATCGAGGTAATGGAACTGTTATCGAAGCAGGTGTGCCGACCTCATCTCGTGCACCTGTTCAAGCACCAACAACTACTCCAGCGAAATCATCGGCTCCTGCGGCATCGGTTAGTGGAGATGTTGAAATCATCGAAATGGACAGAATGCGTAAGCTCATTTCAGAGCACATGGTTAAGTCGAAACACACTTCACCGCACGTAACGAGCTTCGTTGAGGCAGATGTGACCAATGTTGTTAATTGGAGAAATAAAGTCAAAAAGTCGTTTGAACAAAAAGAAGGCGAAAAATTAACCTTCACTCCAATATTCATTGAAGCCATCGCCAAAGCGATCAAAGATTTCCCGATGATTAACATCACTGTGGATGGTGATCGAATCATCCGAAAAAAGTCAATTAACATTGGTATGGCAGCCGCACTGCCCAGTGGAAACTTGATTGTGCCTGTAATTAAGAATGCAGATCATTTAAACTTGACTGGTTTAACCAAAGCGGTGAATGACTTAGCCAACAGAGCTCGAGCAAATAAATTACAACCAGACGAAATTCAAGGTGGAACCTACACTTTGACAAACGTTGGGTCTTTTGGAAACGTGATGGGTACTCCCATTATTAATCAACCACAGGTTGCCATCATGGCGGTTGGAGCAATTACTAAGAAACCAGCTGTAATAGAAACTCCAGAAGGAGACAGCATAGGAATAAGACATATGATGTTCCTATCCCATTCTTATGACCATAGAGTAGTTGACGGAGCCTTAGGCGGAATGTTTGTAAGAAGAGTCGCTGACTATTTAGAGAAATGGGACATTAACCGCGAGATTTAATTAGTATTTAAATCTTAATAAGTTCAGTTTAAGTCTATTCGCTAACCATTAGATTGGGTTAATTTGGTCGGATAACATACGATCATGAAAAATCTATTCTTGATGGCTTTGTTTGTGTGCGCGTTGATTCCAGCACAAGGACAATCCTTCCGCGAACAATTCACTGAAGCAAACCTTTTAACCGAAGATGGATATTATGGGATTGCCATTCCTATTTGGGAGGTATTGCTCAAGGAACGTAACAATGCAAATATAAACTACAAACTAGGGAGTAGTTATTTAAACCTGGTATAGACAGAGATCGCGCTCTTCCATTCCTGTTAAAAGCAGCAAAGGACGTAAAGAAAACATATGATCCGTTTTCGTCTGACTACAAATCCGCACCCACGGAGACTTACTTCTATTTGGCGGAGGCATATCACATTGCCGGAAAAATAGATTCCTCAGAATTTTTCTATAAAAAATTCCTAAACGATGCGAGTAAAAAGCAATTCTTACGTCCAAAAGCAGAAAGAGGAATTGAAATGTGTGCCGTTGCTCGCGAGCTAATGTCCAATCCAGTGGAAGCCAAAATTCAAAACATTGGTGCCCCAATTAATTCTCCATATGCTGAATACTCACCCATTGTAGCCTATGATGAAAACACCTTGTACTTTACATCCAGAAGATATCGAATGGATGGTTCCAATGAAAACAAGGTGGAAGCTCAAACCGGCATGTATTATGAAGATATGCACATCATTTTCAGGAGCATAAGTGGAAGTTGGATGGAACCTGAACTCCTGAATATCAACGTAGCTGATCAACATTCATCCGTGGTGAGTATGAGCCCAGATGGAAGAAGGATTTATATCTACAAGACATTTTCGGGTAATGGAAATATCTATGAAAGTGAATTTATCCTAGGCACGGGTTGGGTTTTTCCTGAGCGGTCCAGGTATCAATGGAAACTTTGATGCGAATGAATTCTTTGCCACAATTACGGCAGATGAACAGCGCCTTTATTTTGTTAGCGATCGTGATGGTGGATTCGGAGGAAAGGATATTTGGTATTCTCAAAAGCTACCAAATGGTGAATGGGGAAAGGCAATAAACATGGGAGAGCCCATAAACACAGCTGGAGACGAGGACGCACCATTTCTACACCCTGATGGGAAGACAATGTACTTTTCGTCCAATGGGCATCGCTCCATGGGCGGTTATGACATTTTTTATTCTCAGCTTGAGAATGATGGTTGGCGTGAACCTACCAATCTGGGTTATCCAATAAATACAACAGATGATGACCATAGTTATATCAGCACACCTGATGGCAACCGAGCATATTACTCGAGTAAAGGCGCAAATACTATCGGAAGTACTGACATCTATGTCGTTGAATACGAAACCGAAGAAGAAACGCGTCCAGATGTAGATTTAAGCGTATTTGCCTTACTTAAGGGATGGGTATTCCCGGCTCCATCTGAATCACTACATGCAGACCTTAAGATCACCATTACCGATATTAAAACAAACGAAATGATAGGTCAGGCAAGACCTGTGGAACGCAATGGGAGCTTTGTATTCATCATTCCAGCTGGAAACTCCTATGACGTAAATCTAAGCCTCGGAAACAAATCAATATACAAGGAGCGAATTGACATCGCAGAAGGCAAGGTTTATCAAGAAATGAGTCGAGAAATTTTCCTTGCACCATCGAATAGTAAAACCCCAGCATACGCCATTGACGATAACATACTTGGCAACATTCTTAAATGGAGACTTTCCTTTAAAGATGAAAGTCAATTGATACCGCTTGGAAGCATGGTATACCTTCTTGATCAAAAAGGTAAAGTCAAAGGTAAAGTCATCGACAGTTCTCACGTAAGTAAGGATGGATACTTTGAATACTTCAAGCTGGAAGCGGATAAACTGTACATCTTGCGCCCGTCCCTGTCTAAAGAAATAGATGGCGAGATCCTTTTATCAGCTATCAATGGAGAATCGAATTCGAATGTTCCAGAAATGATCAACATTAAGAACACTTTCTACAACAA
>Ga0181601_10001871_pt1 | contig 18117 bp, 18 predicted proteins | sample 041ome_8_FD_133020 | JGI IMG/M metagenome (GOLD analysis project Ga0181601, IMG submission 133020) | Coastal salt marsh microbial communities from the Groves Creek Marsh, Skidaway Island, Georgia - 041407BS metaG (megahit assembly) | ecosystem: Environmental > Aquatic > Marine > Intertidal zone...
GGCAGTGGCTGGCAAAAAACATGAGTGGCTGCAAACCTCATCCGCGGCCTTGAAAACCAAGGCAAAATCAAATCTTGAAGGGGAAAAAGAAAACTGGAGGGGCCGTATACTCATGAAACCGCTAAACTCCTAAACCCAACATCAAACCTCCAAGCCCCGAACCCATCAACTCCTAAACCCTAAACCATCAAAAATACTCCACGGCATAGAGGTACAAAGGCATTCCCAAGGTGATATTTACAGGAAAGGTTATGGCTAGGGCCATGGGTAAGTAGAGGCCCTCGTTTGCTTGAGGGGCAGCGAGTCGCATAGCTGCGGGCACGGCAATGTAGGAGGCGCTGGCGGCAAGGATGGCAAATAAGAATCTATCGCCAATTGCTGGAGTTACCCATTGACTGATGTAAGCGACTATCAAGCCATTAACAAGCGGGATGATGAGGGCAAAAAGCAGCGGAAAGCCCCCGGTATTCCAAAAAGAGGAGAGCTTTCGGCCACTGGCAATCCCCATATCCAAGAGGAAAACCGCTAAAAATCCTTTAAAAATATCTGTAGTAAAGGGTTTAATTCCCTCGGCTTGCGCATCGCTCGCCAATAAACCAATAATTAAACTTCCCAGAATAAGAAATACACTGCCATTCGTAAAAGCGTGTTGAACCACTTTGCCCATTGAAAGTTTTAGGGATTCCCCTTTGGCAAAAAGCGCGAGTAAAAGTACTCCCACCATGATGGCCGGAGCTTCCATGAAAGCCATAACGGCTACCATATGGCCTCCAAACTCTACCTGTTCCAACTCCAAAAAAGATACGGCCGTCACAAAAGTAACGGCACTCACGGAGCCATAGGAAGCAGCGATGGCGGCAGCATTTGAGACCCCCACACGGTTTTTAAGGAGAAAGAAAGAATACAATGGAATAGCCACTGCGAGCAAGACTCCGAACAAAAGAATGCCTGCAATATCCCAGCCCAGAGTGCTGTGAGCTAATTCTTGACCTCCTTTAAAGCCAATTGAAAAAAGCAGGTATAAAGAAATGAATTTAGAGGAAGTTTCGGGAATGGAGAGGTCGCTTTTAAACCGAACCGCTAGGATTCCCAATACAAAAAAAAGTAGAGCGGGGTTGGTGAGGTTGTCCGTGAGCAATTGAAAATCCATGACCGTTCGTTTCGTTGCGCGACAGAAAAGTCCTCAAAAAAAGTACCAATTATTCCAATTCTCGTGAAAAAGAGTCATCCCCAGGTAATTCTTCAATGTCTTTGAGCTCGGAAAGCATGGCTCGGGTACGCGTAGTTACGAGCTTTTCAATTTCACCATCCGCTTGCCGGAGGCGCTCACGTGCTTTTTGCAAGACTGCACCAAAGGTGCTAAACTGTTTTTTTACCGAGCGCAACACCTCCCACACCTCACTGGATCTTCGCTGTATGGCCAGTGTTTGAAAGCCCATCTGTAAACTATTTAACAAAGCAGTTAATGTAGTTGGTCCTGCCACCACGATCCGAAATTGCGATTGCAACTCCAGGATTAGGTCGGGGTGCCGAATGATTTCGGCAAAAAGTCCCTCGGTGGGTAAAAATAATATGCCAAAATCAGTGGTATGAGGTGGGTCTATGTATTTGTCTCGGATTAACTTGGCCTGTCGTTTCACAGCTTGCACCAGTGCGCGGCGGTGTTGTTCCACCTCATCGGCATGGGCGCGGTCGTAGGCATCTTGAAGGCGTATATAATCCTCTTGTGGAAATTTGGCATCAATGGGAAGGAATACCGGCTCATCGAGAGTGGACTTTCCCGGTAACGCAATGGCAAATTCCACATGATTACCACTCCCCGGCTTAGTAGCTACATTTTTCCTGTATTGCTCAGGAGCCAATACCTGCTCCAATATGGCTCCCAGCTGGATTTCGCCGAGTGCGCCTCGACGCTTCACATTAGAAAGTACCTTCTTAAGATCTCCCACTCCATTGGCGAGTGTCTTCATTTCCCCGAGCCCCGTTTGCACCGCAGCAAGACGCTCGTTCACCAGACGAAAAGACTGTCCCAAACGCTCATCCAGTGTATGATGAAGTTTCTCATCAACTGTTTCCCGCATTTTTTCGAGTTGCTGAGCAGTGGTGTTTTGCATTTGATGGATGCGTTCATCTACGCGGGCACTTAGCTGTTCCATGCGTTCGTTCAGTTCAATTCGGTTTTCGCGAAGGGCGCTAAACCATTCCTTGCGCTCCGCGCGCTCCCGCTGCTGGCGTGCGAGCAAAAGTGCAACTAAAACCAATTGAAGAAAAAGGGTAAACATCACCCCAATAAATAGGAACTCGCTCATAAAATGCAATTCACATCAACCCGAAAAACGCCCATTAGGCCAAAGGCCCACAACCAAAAAAGGGAAAGGCTAGGCCATGAATACCAAGAATAAAACGCCCAAAACAATGCGGTAGTATCCAAAAACGGCAAATCCATGGGAGCTCACCCACTTCACAAAAAGACGAACGGCAAACCAAGCACTGATGAACGCCCCCACAAGCCCGATGCCGAGCAATTGCAACTCCGAGCCGGAAATATCAGCTGAAGTCTTGAGGAGATCGTAGCCCGTGGCGGCCACCATAGTTGGAACTGCCAGAAGAAAGCTGAATTCCGTAGCCTGCTTGCGATTGAGCCCGTTAAAAACCCCTCCAATGATGGTTGCGGCTGCGCGAGAAGTACCGGGAATCATAGATAGGCACTGAATTAACCCAATTCGAAATGCCCTTGCATACGACAACTCCTCTAAGGCCAAAGTGTCCGACCCCCGCTCTTCCACACGGCGGTCTAAAAGGATTATTATGACTCCTCCAATAATCAGCGAAATGGCCACCACGGTGGAGTTAAAAAGCAATTCCTTTATGGTCTTGTAGGCGAGTAATCCCACAATGGCAGTGGGTAAAAAAGCGACAAAAAGCTTCAGATAGATGTCTATGCCCCGCAAAAAACGATCGATATACATGAGCGCAATGGCGGCAATGGCCCCGAGTTGGATGGAAATTTCAAATGTTTTTACAAAAGCGTCGTCTTCCATTCCCATGGCCGCAGAGGCCAGAATCATGTGGCCGGTAGACGAAACAGGTAAAAACTCCGTTAATCCTTCTATAATCGACAAGATGATGGCTTCGAGTAGACCCATAGGTTGATTTTTTAGGCGAATCTCAAAGGTAGTAGTTTTGAAAAGGTTTTCGGTTAACAAACATTTAATCCTTCGTTGAATAGAAGGAATTTTATCCGTTTCAAAACTTTCTTATATTCGCAACTCATTGCTCACAAATCAATAACCAACAAAACAAATAATGAAAAAGGCACTCTCCATTTTATCCATTGTAGGATTGCTTTTCTTCAGCCTGAATGGATTCGGGCAAGATTCAAGCGCCGTAACTTCTGACAGCGCCGCTACAGAAATGACTGAAGCAGCAACTGACTCCAATGCTGTTGCTACAGATAGCGCCATGACAGAGGCCGCTGCAGAAACCGAAGAAGTGGTTGCTGTAGAGGAAGAAGCTCCTGCTGAGCGCGGATTTCATCAAGTATTAAAAACGAAGTTCATCGAAGGTGGCCCTGGTTTCATGGGTATCGTGTTAGTGTGTTTAATCTTGGGATTGGCCCTTGCTATTGAGCGTATCATTTACTTGAACTTGGCAACTACCAACACCAGCAAGCTCCTCGAAGATGTAGAGGGTGCGCTTAAGAAAGGTGGTGCAAATGCAGCTAAAGAAGTATGCCAAAATACAGCCGGACCTGTGGCTGGAATTTTCTACCAAGGACTTGACCGCGCCGATGAGGGCATCGATATGGTTGAGAAAAGTGTAGTGAGCTACGGAAGTGTAGAGATGGGCCGCTTGGAGAAAGGGGTAAGCTGGATTTCGCTCTTCATTGCACTAGCGCCTATGCTCGGGTTCATGGGTACGGTAATCGGTATGATCCAAGCCTTTGACTCCATTGAGGCAGCTGGTGATATTTCTCCATCACTCGTAGCTGGAGGTATTAAAGTGGCGCTTCTAACCACTGTATTCGGTTTGATTACCGCCATCATCCTCCAAATTTTCTACAACTTGATTATCGCCAAAATCGACAGCCTTGTGAACAACATGGAAGATGCGTCGATTGGATTGGTAGACTTGTTGGTGAAACATCAAAGCAAATAAGATGAAGCTCGAAGGAATAGGTAAAATTGTAAGCTACGTAATCATGGCTTTAGCTGTGATTCTATATGTAGTGAGTTTAAGCAAGGGCGATGATGCCATTGCCGCCGATCCCGGCGCGCAGGCTATCTCTACTGACCCGTCGCTTTACTTAGCCTACATATCCATTATATTAACCGCTATTGCCGCTGTTGGATTTGCCATTTGGCAACTTATTCAATTTCCAAAACGCGCCAAAAGTGTGCTTTACGGAGTGGTAGGAGTTGTTGTGGCAGGTGTTCTCGCCTACTTGGTTTCCAGTGACGCACCTGTGGTAACTGCAAGCGGAGTGGAGGTAGATGGCGATACTGCCCGACGAGTTGGTGCCGGTTTAATTGTATTCTATATTGCAGGCGGCATTGCAATCGTTTCGGTGATTGCTTCTTCCGTTTCGTCTGCGCTGAAGCGCTAAAATATGGCTCGAAACAAACGTGCAATACCAGAAATTAATGCGGGTTCCATGGCGGACATCGCCTTCCTGCTCTTAATATTCTTCTTGGTTACAACTACGATGGATGTGGATACGGGTATTCAACGAAAGTTGCCGCCCATTCCAGAGGAAGATCAACTGGATCCACCCGATCAGGCCAATAAGCGGAATATCTTTATTGTATTGGTAAACGCGTACGACCAATTGTTGGTAAACGAGGAGCCCATGCAGGTTGAAGATTTAAAAGAGAAGGCCAAGGCGTTCATCGATAACAACGGAGATGGTTCCTGCACCTACTGTCGTGGTGCGCAGAGTCCACAGTTGTCCGATAACCCCACCAAAGCCATTGTTTCCCTCCAGAACGACCGCGGTACGTCTTACGAGATGTACATTAAGGTTCAGAATGAATTGGCGGCGGCGTTCAGTGAGCTTCGTGAAGATATATCCATGCGCAAGTTCGACAAGCCTTTTGCCGAGTTAAGCGATGAAGAGTCGAAAGAAGTGAAGGGAATGTATCCGCAGATGATTTCTGAAGCTGAACCCAAAAACATTGGAAGCTAATGTCTAAGTTCAAAAAGAAACAAGGAGATTCGCAACCCGCTATCTCCACCGCTTCATTACCCGATATTGTTTTCATGCTGTTGTTCTTCTTCATGGTAACAACGGTAATGCGTGAAGTTACCCTGTTGGTAGAGGTAAAATTACCTGCCGCCACCGAGGTAGAAAAGTTGCGTCGCAAGAATTTGGTGAGCTACATTTATGTAGGTAAACCTACGCGTCCTCTGCAAGCTACTTTTGGAACTGAACCACGCATGCAGTTGAACGACACTTATGCGTCTGTAGAGCAGATTCAAGAATTTGTTGGGCAGGAACGCGATGCGCGCAATGAAGAGGAAGCCAAGGCGCTTACTAATTCTATAAAAGCAGATGGGGAAGTAAAGATGGGTATCATTACCGACATCAAACAAGAGCTTCGGAAAGCGCAATCCTTCAAGTTAAATTACGCTACGCGTCGCGACCTTAAAGACATCAAGTAAAGTAAATTGGATGCGCGCTCCAAATGGGCCGAAACAAATCTAAGCCTGGCGCTCCGCGGCTAAGCGTTTTACGAAGAACACGCCGAGAATCACGATCGCCGCGCTTAAAAGAGCCAACCAGACAGGAAAATCTACTGGATAGAGAGGGTCCCGAACGGGATCCTTTCCTTTTTGTATCAATGCGTAAGCCATAAATACGGAAATGGCATTGTTCGTAAAGTGTGCTATGGCTGGAATCCATATGCCTCCGGTATAAAGTCTCAAGTATCCCAATACTCCCCCCAGGAGTAAAATGACTGGAAATTGATCCCATTGCAAGTGCACTGCGGCAAAAAAGAGCGCTGTAAACCATACGGTTGCATGTGCATTGCGCAATCTGCGCTGCAGCTGACCAAACAAGATACCCCTGAAAAAAGCTTCTTCGGCCCATGCCGGTAAAAATGCCATTACAATTACAGCCGCGGCTAAATCACCGAATGAATCCATCGCCAGTAATGCCGAGAAGACCGCCTCCGTTTGCTCTTTCATCTGTTCCAAAAAGGAAAGTGCTTCTGGGATGGGCAGAGTACTCATTAAATCGGTAACGAAACCAATAAACGGCAACGCCATAGCCATCATCCCTGCGGCAATAAGCGGAGTGCCCGGTATAAGTGTGCTTCTGCGCCCCCAAGTGGCTCCAGGGCGCTCATCTACCAAAAAAGCCATAATCCATGAAGGCACGAGAAAGGTGAAGATGGTATTGAAGGACTGAATCCATCGAAGTGCGTCGGGTGGAAAAATTAACATCCCCAAAAGTGCGCCCAGCATAGTCCCGGTAATCATAAACATCAAAAAAGTGAGGATTACTCGAGAGGGATGGAGGTGGGCCCAACTACCGCGAAGTGTGCGCATTGTCTAAAATGGTTAATTTTGTTGTCTGAAAAGCAAAGATGGTAAAGATTGGCGACATAGAATTGGGTGATTTTCCGCTGCTCCTCGCTCCTATGGAGGATGTGAGCGATCCGCCATTTCGCGCTTTGTGCAAACGCCACGGAGCTGATTTAATGTATACCGAATTCATTTCGAGTGAAGGTCTTATTCGGGACGCGGCTAAAAGCGTTCAGAAATTGGACATTTACGAGTACGAGCGGCCCATTGGCATCCAAATTTTTGGAAGCGAATTGGACAGCATGGTAGAAGCCACCGCCATTGTGGAGCAAACCAAGCCTGATATAATTGACATCAACTTTGGTTGCCCCGTAAAAAAGGTTACTTGCAAGGGTGCAGGAGCTGGCATTTTACAAGATATACCCAAAATGGTACGCCTCACCGAGGCGATTGTAAAACAATCCAAGCTGCCCGTTACGGTAAAAACAAGGCTCGGCTGGGACGACGACTCCAAGCACATTGTAGAAGTTGCAGAGCGCCTGCAAGACGTGGGTATTCAAGCGCTTTCTATTCACGGGCGAACCCGGCAACAAATGTACAAGGGCCATGCCGATTGGACCCTAATTGGAGAGGTTAAAAACAATCCGCGCATCCATGTTCCCATCTTTGGAAATGGCGATGTAACCGATCCTGAAGTAGCCGCCGAGATGAAGAATAAATATGGAGTAGATGGTGTTATGATTGGCCGAGCAGCCATTGGATATCCCTGGGTATTTCGGGAAATCAAAGCTTTTTTAGCCAATGGAACCAGACTATCCCCTCCCACTATTGAGGACCGCGTTCAGGCCAGCAAGGAGCATCTGGAGCGAGCGATCGCCTGGAAAGGAGAACGTCTCGGCTTAGTGGAAACTCGGCGCCACTATACCAATTACTTCAAGGGAATTCCAGGCTTTAAACCGCATCGCATGGTTATGGTTACCGCCGATGACTCCGCCGCGGTATTCGAAGAATTTGACCGAGTAATTGAGAAATACCGCGATTTCTATTTTGCGACCGCAGAACCCATGTAGAACCCTATACGTGGTTTCCTCCCCGTACGAAGGCTTCATTGAGTTTAAAAAGGGGTAAGAGCGCCACGGTCCACCCGGTAGCCCATACTAGTGCCATCACCTGAAATAAATCGGCGCCCTTGAGCATCACGGGATATGCCTGCACAATAAACTCCCCTTCTCCACCGAGCGATATCCAACCAAAATAATCTTGGCCGAGCGTGAGAACCACGCCCAACATCAACCCAATAATCCCCCCACTCGCATTAATCAACGCGCTCTGCAAAGCGTATATGCCTCGAAGCTGACCAATGGACGCGCCCATACTCCAAAGCACAAATAAATCGCGCCGCTTATCGATCAGCATCATAATAAGCGATCCCACGAAGTTAAATGAGGCAATTAAAATGATTAGTGCAAACAAGATGAATACCGCAAGTTTTTCGGTGCGCATGATGCGGTAAATAAATCCGTGCTGTTCAAACCTGTTTTGGACGAGGTAATTGGGCCCCAGCCGCTCCGCCCATTGTTCCGTGTCCATATTTTCTGTGCGCACGAAATAGCCACTCACCTCCGCTTCATCTAATAAATCGCGCATAAAATCCATGGACGTTAATACCCACTCGGTATCGTACTCCGCCTGAACGGCAAACACCGACTCCGGCCAAACCTGTCCGGTGCGGAATCCACTTCCCGCCTGCAAGCCGCGTTGAAGTTTTTCGGTGGGAACATACACTTGAATGGCGCCCGAAACCTCGGGAGTTACTCCCAAATAATACGCCACACCCTGCCCCAAAGCCGCACCGCTATACGATGAAAAATCGGGTTTTGCTCCGTCGCGCATCACCGAATGAATGGCCGTAACGTTCGTATAGGAAGAATCTACACCGCGCAGTGTAACCACATACTCCCGATCGCGGTACCTCAACACCGCCTTTTCCTCCAAAAACGCACTCCAGGTAGCCGCAGTATCCAATTTACGCAATTGGTAAAATGGAAAATGGGTTGGCAAAATGGTCTTGCCGCTGGCTGGGAGAATAAGAATATCGGCATCCACTTGATCGAACCGATCGATGAGCAACGATTCAAGGCCATTAAAAACGGATAACAAAACGACCAAAGCGCCCGTGCAAACGGCCACTCCGAGCGAAGCAATACGCCCGATGCGCTGAATTAAATTTTTGTTTTTTCGCCCGCGGTAATACCGCCAAGCTATGTAAAAACGGGCATTCACAGCTCGGGAAGCTCCCCTTTTTCATCTAGTAATCGGTTCAGTTTTTCGCTGTTCTCCAGCGTTTCATCGAGCCGAAATAACAACTCGGGCACAATCCGCATTTGATGGCGAATTCGGGTTCCCAATGAATGCCGGATGGTCGCCGATTGATGGCTGAGCAATTTCATGGCATCGCTCTTTGCCGCTACGGGAAAGACACTTACAAACACCTTGGCATTTGCCAAATCGGGAGTTACCCGAACCTCACTTACTGAGATGAGCGCCCCGCGCAAATGTTCGCGCACCACTCCGTCTATAATTTCCCCTAGATCGCGTTGCAGCACCCCCGCAATCTTTTTTTGTCGTGTTGATTCCATATCCCACAAAGGTATAAATGAATGCGATAAATTGCGATTTATACAGAATGGCCTTATTTTTGATTCATTCATCCCTATACACAAGACCCCATGAAAAATTTTATCCTTCTTTTCTTGCTCGTAGCGAGCTTTGTTGGCTACGCGCAAACCGATGGAGAATCAGAATCTACTTCCGCTGAACTCCCAAGCGATCCTTTTTTCTTCGATGTGGGCGCCGTGTTGTGGGACCACGAAGTGGCAGGGCTAACTACCGAGGACCAATCGTACCATATTGGCTTGAACGTATACAAAGAATTCGCGGCCTCAAAGTTTTTCGCACTCGCCTCTGGTTTGGGCATATCGTGGAACAATGTGTACACGAATATGGCAGTGAATACGGATCGCGGCGCCGACGCACTCACCTATTCATTCCTCGCCGATAGCATCAATTATAAGCGCAACAAGTTAGTTGCTACGTACATCGATATTCCTCTCGAGCTCCGCTTCCGCACGAAGGCGAACAAAAGCGGCAACTACTTCCGCTTTCACGTGGGAGGAAAGGCGGGTCTGCGCGTATCGGGTTATTCCAAATACGTGGCCGACAACATCAAAAGCAAGACGTATAAAGTCACGAGTTTTGCCCCAGTTCGCTACGGTTTGCAAGGTCGAATTGGGTTTGGCGGAACCAGCGTGTATGTATTCTATCCGCTGAATAAAGTCTTCGACACCGAGGACATCCCATTTGAAGGCATCAACGATATCCAAGCCGTTACGGTAGGGTTAACGTTCTCTATGTAATTTCATTTTCCGAGCGAGTTCCCGGGTGCGCGGCGCGCAGCTTTTTTCGGGTTGATGGGATTGGCCGGTAAAATTCTACAAGTTGATGAGCCGATAAGATAATCCACTCGCCTTCTGGAAGGCGGTTTATTTCACTACACCGTTAAGGTATAGAGGGCAAGAAAAAGTCCTGAAAAATAACCCAGATACCATTGAAACGGCGTATGTGCTTTGAGATAAAGTCGCGCAACACCCACTAGGCCAGAGGCCAAAATTACGCCAGCCAAGAGGGAAAGATGAAGCGTTGCAGACCGAATGCATTGTACCCAAACCAACGCAGTTAAGGCTCCCATGGCCATACCGTGCAGGCTTATTTTCGTTCGCGGCGTAACAATAGAGGCTACGACCAACAAAAGCGTAGTCGTCCACAAAAAACGCTCCAGCATAGGGTGCACATGGGCATACCTCAAAACGGCAAAAGTAGACCCCGAAAAAAGAACACCAAAGATAAGTGGCCACCTGCGTTCTTGGGCTTTGTGCAATTCAGGCGATTCAATAGCTCCAAGTGCCAAAAGTAAGCCAATCATGAGGGCGGGCAGCACATAGGTTCCGCCAAACACCACAACAGAAGCCCATTTCAACTGCTCGGCAGCCATAGTAAAAGGATCGGTTGCGAAAATAACGGATAGTGCCAAGGTGGGCACGAGCATGGGGTGAAGAACGGCGCTGAGCAAGCGGAAGAATCGCTTCATATTAAAGCGATTTACGAAGGCGCGCCACGGGAATATTCAATTGTTCCCGGTACTTGGCCACCGTGCGGCGCGCAATGGGGAACCCGCGCTCTTTGAGCATTTGGCCGAGTTTTTCGTCCGTAATGGGATGGCGCTTGTCTTCCTTTTCCACCAGTTCCTCGAGAATAGACTTAATTTTTCGGGTGCTCACGTCTTCACCTTGATCGTTCTTCATGGATTCCGAAAAGAAGAATTTCAGTGGAAGCGTTCCGTAGGGAGTTTGCACAAACTTGCTGTTAGCTACGCGCGAAACCGTGGAAATGTCCATTTGAATATCGTCGGCCACGTCTTTCAAAATCATGGGGTTCAGATAGCGCTCATCGCCCGTTACAAAAAACTCTTTTTGCCGGGTGGTAATAGCGGACATGGTGAGGTAAAGGGTCTCTTGACGCTGTTTAATGGCATCGATGAACCACTTGGCCGAATCGAGTTTCTGTTTCACAAAAAGAACAGCCTCCTTCTCGGCGCGGTTCGCCTCTTTGCGGCGCTTGTTAAAGTCCTCGAGCATGTCGCGGTAGCCCCGGTTAATGTTCAAGTCGGGGGCATTGCGGCTGTTGAGCATGAGTTGGGGTTCGCCGTTTTCAATGGTCACCACAAAGTCGGGAACCACAGCCGAGGTTTGAACGGTAGTGCGATCGGTAGAGCCGCCTGGTTTGGGGTTCAGGTGGGTAATTTGATCGATGGCGCGAGCGAGGGAGGATTCGCTGAGGCCCAGTTTCCGCTGAATTTTGGAGAAATGTTTTTTGGTAAATGCCTCGAAGGCCTCTTCGAGGATGAGCATGGCGTCCTGTACCGCGGCGTTCACGGGTTTGCGGTCCAGTTGGAGCCAGAGGCATTCTTGGAGGTCGCGAGCGCCAATTCCAGCGGGATCGAGAGATTGCACCAGTTTAAGCGCTTCTTCGAGTTCCTCTTCATTAGTGATGATGTTCCGCGTAAAAGCGAGGTCATCCACAATATTGCGAAGTTCACGACGAATGTATCCATCATCGTCCATTGCACCAATCAAATACTCAGCCAGGGTGCGCATGTTCCCCGAGGCGGGGGTTACGTGCAATTGGTCCAATAAGCCCTCGTGAAACGTACCGGAGACCGCGTGTTGAAAGCGCGGCTCATCGTCATCGTCACTGTAATTGTTGGCGTTGTATTTGTAATCGGGCGTATCGTCGTCCGTGAGGTAGGCATCTATGTTGATGTCGTCCGCCTCAATGAAATCACTCGAATCATCGTCTTGAAGATCGTCGTAGGTATCCCTGATCTCGGGTTCGGACCCCTCTTGGAGGGCGGGATTTTCCTCAATTTCTTGTTTGATGCGCTGTTCCAACTCCTGAACGGGCAATTGAATCATCTTCATCAGCTGAATTTGCTGAGGAGATAATTTTTGCTGGAGTTTCAGCTGTTGGAATTGCTTGAGCATATCAGTTTAAAATTCCGCGTTTTTAGGAGTTCGAGGGAACGGGATTACATCGCGAATGTTGCCCATACCTGTGACGAATAACATCAACCTTTCAAATCCCAAGCCAAACCCGCTGTGAGGAACTGTGCCAAATTTCCGTGTATCGAGGTACCATCCCAATTCTTCCTCATCAACCTGCATGGCCTGCATCTTGCGCTGCAATACATCCAGGCGCTCCTCGCGCTGCGATCCACCCACAATTTCGCCAATTCCAGGGAAAAGAATGTCCATGGCCGCCACGGTCTTGTCGTCGGCATTCATGCGCATGTAGAAAGCCTTGATCTCGGCTGGGTAATTGTATAAAATAACGGGTGAGTTAAAGTGCTTCTCTACGAGATAACGCTCGTGCTCGCTTTGGAGATCGGCCCCCCATGCTTCAATGGGATACGCAAATTTACCCTTCTTGTTGGGCTTGGAATTGCGCAGAATATCGATGGCATCGGTATAGGTACAGCGGACAAAGTCGTTTTCTACTACGAACTGAAGGCGTTCCAGTAGAGACATGGGGTTCCGCGCGGCAGCCGGTTTGTTCTTCTCTTCTTCCTGCTGTCTGGCATTGAGAAGGGCCACATCGTCCGGACAACGCGTGAGCACATAGGAAATCACGTATTTCAGAAAATCCTCCGCCAAATCCATGTTGGCCTCAATGTCTGCGAAGGCCACTTCGGGTTCAATCATCCAAAATTCGGCCAAGTGGCGGGTGGTGTTTGAGTTTTCAGCGCGGAATGTGGGACCAAAGGTGTACACCTGGCCCAGTCCCATCGCTCCGAGTTCTGCCTCAAGCTGCCCCGAAACGGTGAGGTTTGTGCGCTTTCCAAAAAAATCCTCGCGCCAATCGATCTGGCCCGAGTCGTTGGTTGGCAAAGGGCGCTCCAAATCGAAGTTGGTCACTTGGAACATCTCCCCCGCCCCTTCTGCATCGCTTCCAGTGATAATGGGGGTGTGGAGGTAATAAAAATCGTTTTCATTAAAGTACTGGTGAATGGCAAACGCGAGGTGATGTCGAATGCGGAACACCGCCCCAAAGGTCGTTGTGCGCATGCGCAAGTGCGCGATTTCGCGCAAGAACTCGAGTGAATGCTTCTTGGGTTGCAATGGAAACAATTCGGGATTGGAATCGCCATACACATGGATCTCTGCGGCTTGCAATTCCAAGGATTGCCCCTTACCCATGCTCTCTACCAGCATTCCCGAAACGCGAATGCTCGCTCCGGTGGTAATGCGTTTGAGCAAAGCCGCATCGAATTGTTCAAAATCCAATACCACCTGCAGGTTCTCGGCCGTAGAACCATCATTTAAGTGAATAAAGCGATTGCTACGGAATGTTCGCACCCATCCGTTCACTTGAACCTTGCTTCCCGGCTTATGGGTTTCGAGTAACCATTTGATTCGCACCGATTTCATAGCGTACTTCTTTTTTGCAAAGATACCACCTTCCCCTCAATGCCCTATGAAATTTTAACAATCCCTTAGGAAACATTTTACAATGCAAATCGTTTCCCAGGTTAAAAAATGTTACTTTTGCACCGCTATTTGCAATTGCTATGTCCGAGGAATTACGAATTATTGAGGAGTCGCTTCATCTTTTTATAAAGTTGGGGGTGCGCAGCGTGAATATGGACGATGCAGCCCGTGAGTTGGGGATTTCGAAAAAAACCCTGTACAAGCACTTCAGCAACAAAGCAGATTTAGTGGAGCGCGCCTTCACTCATTTGGTGAACTCCATTCACAGCCAGTTAATGGAGGTTAGAGGTGTGGCCGAGTCACCCATCGATGAATTGTTTAAGATGGATGTCATGATGAACGAGGTATTCAAAGATCATCACCCCGCCATGGCCTTCCAATTGCGCAAATACTACCCCTCTACGTGGAATTTGGTGAATGAAATGCGGCAGAAAATGTTCCTGCCCGCCATTGTAGAAAATATTGAACAGGGTATGAAGCTGGGGCTTTACCGGGCCAACATCATTCCCGAGCTCACCGCAAGACTCTACTTTAAAAAGATCGATTTTTTAGTGGAGGGTACCATTTTTGGTGAATTACACATCGGCATACCCACCTTTACCCGTGCAGTACTTGAGTACCACTTGAGAGGAATCTGCACGAATAAAGGACTCGAAATAGCAGAATTGAAATTAGATAAACATCCCCTATGAACATGGTAAAAACGCGCGTATTCGCCCTTATTTTAGTCCTGGCCAGTGGCTGGGTCGCGGCGCAATCGCTCACGCTGGAAGAGGCGCAGGCCTATGCGGAAGAACACAGCTTTATGGCGAACAATGCTTCGTTGGAAGTGCAAAAAGCCCGGCGAATCGTGAATAAAACCCTCGCCCAAGGATTCCCCCAAATTACAGCGAATGCGTCTTACATTAACAACATTGAGTTGCCCGTGCAGGTGGTCCCCGCAGAATTTTTTGGAGGAGAGCCCGGAACATTTGCTGAGGTGAAGTTTGGCACCGAACAAACCATGAATTGGAGCGCCACCTTAAACCAACTCATTTTCGACGGCTCGTATATTGTGGGCGTACAAGGCGCAAAAGCGTATCTGCGCACATCACGCGATGTATTCGAAAAGACCACTATTGAACTGCGCGATATTGTAACTCAACTGTATGGGCAAGTGCTTGTTAGCCGTGAAAATGCGCGCATTTTGGAAGAATCTGTAACGCAGCTGCAGCAGTTGGCGACCGAAACCAAAGCCTTACAGGCGGAGGGATTCGCCGAGGTAGAAGATGTGGACCAATTGCAAATTCTACTAAACCAGACCGAACAGCAGCTTGCCTTTGCTCAAAACTTCGCAGAAATTGCCCTGGAGCAATTGAAATTTAATATTGGCTACCCCGCCGAAGATGCGCTGGAATTGGGAAGTACCCTTCAAGATTTATCCACAGGAGCCCTTTCGCTATTAGATGGAGGACGGGACTTTGCCTTCGGAGAGCACATCGACTACCGCATTCAGCTGGATCAGTTGGAGCAACGTCAATTGCAAATGAAATTGGCGCAATCCAACTATCTTCCGCGTATATCGGGGGTGTTAAATGTGGGGCAAAACTCCTTTAGCGACAATCGTTTTAATTTCTTTTCGAACGATGGCGCATGGTTCACCAATTCCTATGCGGGGGTAAATGTTTCACTTCCGCTGTTCACCTCATCGCTCAATCGGAATAATGTGGCCGAGGCCAAATTAGCTATGCAACAAGCCGAACGTGCACTTAGCGAAAAAGAGCGCGAATTAAAATTGAATGCCGTTCGGGCGAAAGCCAATTATGAATTGGCTGTAAGCAATTACGAGTCGAGTGATGCACAGGTCGATTTATCGGCGCGCATCCTTACCAAGGCTCGCGAAAAGTATTCCGAAGGAATGACCAGCAGCCTGGAGCTCACCCAGATTCAAAATCAATACCTCGACCGTCAAAACGGATACACCCAAGCGGTATTTAACCTCATTTCCTCTTACACTGAATTACAGAAAGCACTAAATCAACAATAATGACAACTACCCGTTCATTCCTTTTAATTTTGGCGGTTTCCGCCGGTCTATTCGGATGTGGAAATTCTTCGGAAACTCCCTCTGAACTCCAAGCGCTCGAAGTAAAGCGCGATTCGTTGCACGCCCTCGCTATGTCCCTGCAACTGGAAATTCGCGAGGTAGAATTGCAAATTGCCGAACTAAACCCGCAAGCCGATTTCACGGTGGTTACGGCCATCGAGGTGGAGAGCGGCGCATTCGAGCATTTCTTTGAGGCTTACGGTGAGGTAGAAGCGAAGAAGAACATTGTAATCAATGCGGAAACCATGGGTGCGGTGAAGCGCATTGTTGCGCGTGAGGGTCAGCGTGTGGCCAAAGGCGATGTGCTCCTCGAATTGGACAGCGACCAAATTTTGAGCAACCGCGACGAATTGGTAACTCAGTTGGATCTGGCGCGGGATGTATTCCAACGTCAGGAGCGCCTGTGGCAGAAGGAAATAGGTTCCGAAATGCAGTATTTAGAGGCGAAAGCCCGTTTGGAATCGCTTGAGAAATCGCTGGAGGCCTTGGATGCGCAGGTGAATAAATCTACTATTCGCGCGCCGTTTGCGGGAACCGTAGACGAAATTTTCCCGAAAAATGGGGAATTTGCGGGGATGGGCTCCCCCGTGCTTCGTTTGGTAAACCTCGATCGCGTATCGGTGGTAGCCGAAATTAGCGAGGTGTATGTGGGTCAGTTATCGAACCAGACTCCTGTGGTTGCCTGCTTTCCATCGCTGGACACGGCTTTTGAATTGAATGTGAGCCGGATAGCAAATTACATCAACCCGAATAACCGATCCTTTAAAATTGAAGTGGATCTTCCTCAAACCAGGGTTCCCCTGAAACCCAATCTGCTCGCGGTGCTGAAGGTGAAAGATTACAGCGCGGAAGAGGTTGTTACCATTCCGTCCCGCATGATACAGGAAGATCTCTCGGGTCGCTCTTACGTATACGTTCTCGCGGGCGATGCCAATAAAAAGACCATGACTACCGAGCGACGTTACCTCGAGTCCGGTCGCGCATACAAAGGACTCACTGAAATTAAGCAGGGACTGCGTGCCGGCGATATGGTAGTGGATCGCGGTTCGCGCAGCGTGAAGGACCAACAAGAAGTAATTGTTAAAAAAGACTGATTTACAGCTCATGGCAACAGAAAATCCCAAGCACTCCAAGGAATTCGGACTCAGCAGTTGGGCGGTAGACAACAGCATGGGCATTTTCGTGCTCACGTTTATCATCTTCATTTTTGGGCTTATTTCCTATAATTCCATGCCCAAAGAGGCCTTTCCGGAAATTGTAACGCCCGAAATTTATGTGGGCACACCGTATCCGGGTAACAGTCCGGTGGATATAGAACGCTTGATTACGCGACCGCTCGAGAAAGAGATTAATGCCATTACCGGTATTGATGAAATTAACTCGACCAGCGTTCAGGGGTATAGCACCATCCAGGTTAAATTTAATTTCGATGTAAGTCCTTCAGAGGCCTTGCGCAAGGTGAAAGACAAGGTGGACATCGCAAAGGCCGATCCGGATTTCCCCACCGATCTACCCGCCGAGCCCAACGTATTTGAGTTAAATTTCTCCGAATTGGTTCCCATTTTGAACGTGAATTTGTCTGGGAATTACCCCATCGAACAGCTCAAAACCTATGCGGAGTATTTGGAAGACGAGATCGAAGGGCTTCCCGAGATCTCGGCCGTAGACGTTCGCGGAGTTGCCGATAAGGAGGTAAAAGTGCTGGTGGATGTGTACCGCATGGAGTCTATGGAAATTAGTTTTAACGATGTGGCCAATGCCATTCAATCGGAAAACCTCACGTTGTCCGGTGGAGACTTGCTCGTGGACGATTTCCGACGCAACGTGCGTATTTTGGGCGAGTTCCAGTCCATGGAAGAGATTGCGGGGATCGTGGTTAAAAGCGAGAACAACAACATTGTGCACCTGAGCGATATTGCCGAAGTTATTTTTGACCGCGAGGATGTGGAAAGTTATGCCCGCGAATACCGCGCTCCTGTGGTCATGCTCGATGTAAAAAAACGCGCTGGGGAGAATTTGCTTATTGTATCGGATAAGATCAACGAAATTATCGTCGCAGCGCAGCACGACTTCTTTCCGCAGGACCTGAATGTTTCTATTACGAACGATCAGTCGGACCAGACGAGAAATCAAGTAAACGAGCTGGAAAATAGCATCATCTTTGGGATTATTCTCGTGGTATTGGTGCTGCTCTTTTTCTTAGGTCTGCGCAATGCGTTATTCGTGGGGATTGCCATTCCGCTTTCCATGTTGATGTCTTTTGCCATTCTCTCGCTGATGGGCGTAACGCTCAATACCATGGTGCTTTTTTCGCTGGTGTTGGCATTGGGTATGTTGGTGGACAACGGAATTGTGGTGGCGGAAAATATTTACCGCCTCATGGATGAGGGCATGAATCCA
>Ga0181601_10001878_pt1 | contig 18084 bp, 14 predicted proteins | sample 041ome_8_FD_133020 | JGI IMG/M metagenome (GOLD analysis project Ga0181601, IMG submission 133020) | Coastal salt marsh microbial communities from the Groves Creek Marsh, Skidaway Island, Georgia - 041407BS metaG (megahit assembly) | ecosystem: Environmental > Aquatic > Marine > Intertidal zone...
ATGCTTATGCCAATGATGCATAGTGAAGATTTGGCAATTCAAGATGCCGCTTTGCCGCTGTTTGATGAACACACCAATTCATTAACCTATGATTACGCCATAAAACACCGTGATATTATTGCCAGATTTGGGCGCTTTCCGCATCGCAACAATGTGCTTGGGCGGCCATCAACCGACGCAGAAATTGAATTTTTAACCCAGCCGGGATCGTCGTTTTAGCTCAGATTTTTGTCAGTTTGGCAAGCCGGCCGACGACATCATCGACGCTAACCTTGGTGATAGGCCTACCCTGAATCCAATCGCATTGGGCCCCGGTTGGTGCTGACATGCCGGGGTCGGTATCTGGCCCCATCACCATTAAGGTTGGCGCGCCACTCGCAGCCGCCAAAAACACCGGGCCAGTATCGTTGCCAACCGCAAGCCGCGCCGATGAACACAGGCCGGCGAGCTCGGCAAGGCTGGTTTTGCCGCAAAGATCGATGCAATCAGGCGCGTTATGCAGCACCTCATCAATAGCGCTTCGGTCTGCTGCCGTGCCGACAAGCACCACTGCCAAGCCTTTGGCACGCAAAGCCTTGGCAAGCGCAGCAAAATTTACCGCTGGCCAGCGTTTTCTTGGCTTTGCCGCTGAACAGCCGGGTATCAAAATGGCATAGGGTTGGGCATCATTGCCCGTTAGCGGCTTTGCCGATGTTTCGAGCAACCAGCGCATGTCGACGCTGGCGCTGCTGCCGCCTGCCATTGCTGCAGCGACACACATGCGCTGCTGGTTATTTACCCCAGTAAAATCCGGGCACGGGTCTGAACAATTTTTTGCGGTACCGACCCAGCGCACATCAGCTCGTGCAAAAAATGTGAAATAGCGCGCTGTGCGCCCGCTGCATTGCATGTCAACGATCCAATCCCAATCGGCCCGCAACAATTTGCGCATGCGCAGGCCTTCAAAAATATTCAATAAGCCAGCGCGCCGGTCGATTAGGACCTCATCAAACCAAGGCATCTTTGCCGCAAGGCTGGCAAATGGCGGTGTTGTCAACAGCGCGATATGCGCGTCAGGATGGCCATGCCGAAGGCTGGCAAAAGCGGCAAAGCCCTGCACCATATCACCCAAAGCACCGTGTTTGATAACTAACAAGCGTTTTTTAGGAGGGGTGATATCGGCATTCATTTCGCAAATCTCAGATGAAAATAATAAAAATATCACGCAACAGCGTTAATTTTACAGATTAGAGGCACTAACATATTGTATCCGACCAATGTTGCAATAGAATAGGGCGATCAACGGCTATCGGCCATCTTTTAAACTTTTATGCGATTGTGCAACCCTGTGCCCTTAACAACCCTATCACCAGCTCCAAAAATTGATATTTTACTTCCTGCAAAAGAACGATTTAGCCCATCAAACGCCGGGGCGATTTCGGGGGTTGTGCGCGACCTTGTTCAGGCCAGCACCGCAAAGCACAGTTTTCGCATTATTGGCACCGCTGTAGAAACGCCGTTGATGGACAAGGGCTTTGCTGGCCTTTTGCCGAAACAACGCTGGCTAAGAGGCAATAACATTGGCCTTGCCGAGGCCTATCTAGACTTTATCAAAACCGCGTCCGCGCCCGACCTTGTTGAGGTCCATAGTCGTTGTCATGCCGCACGCTATCTTATCCAAAAAGCGCCGCACCTAAAAATCAGCCTCTATTTGCATAATGACCCACGGCAGATGAAAGGCGGGCGCAGTGTCGCTGAACGCCGCCAATTACTGCACGGGCTAGCCGGGGTCATCTGCGTTTCAGATTATATCCGGGACTGTTTTTTAGATGGGCTTGATGATTGCGCCGGTTTAGCTACCAAAGTCGGGGTGGCCCGAAATGGCGCATATCGCTGGCTGGCAGCCCCACAAGCAAAAGAAAAATTCATTCTGCTTGCTGGCCGTATGGTGCCTGAAAAGGGCATTTTGGAATGTGCGACGGCGATAACCCAAATCCTGCCTGATTTTTCCGAATGGCAGCTAATCATTGCCGGCGCCCGGCGGTTTGAAGATGCCGCCCCCGGCAGTTATGAAGCGGCCATTGCCAAAGCCATAGCGCCGCTGGGGGGGCGCGCCAAAATGCTCGGATTTATTCCCATAGCAGAGATGCGTGACTGGCAAGCGCGCGCCGCAATATCAGCCTGCCCATCACTGTGGCATGACCCGATGCCAAAAGCCGTACTTGAATCGCTGGCAGCAGGATGTGCGCTTATCACAACCCGGCGTGGCGGCATAGCCGAGGCTGCTGAAGGCCGCGCCTTGATTATTGATGACCCCACAATTGAGAGTTTTGCCACAGGCTTTCGCAAACTTCTCGGCGACGCGGCCTATAGAGAAGCATTGCAGGCCACAGCTTGGCGTGATTTCCCCTTTACCGATACAGCGATGGCAACGGCAGCAGACGCATTGCGCCGCGCCGCGCTGGGGCCAAATTGAAACGGTTCAGCAATGGGTCAGCCCCAGACAAAATTCACGCAGATAATACACGGCGTTATGCGAGGATAATACACGGCGTTGTGCAGGTTCGATGTGGGGATTCGATAGACATAGAGGCGAAAAACCTTTAGCCATATTTGGTAGCAAATAACTATAGATGTGAATCTAAATTAAAAGGGTCGGCATGCTGTATAAATTTGGCATTCATTCAAAGCAGATTATCTGCACCATTTTATTTTTTATGTTTTTGGGAACAGCCGGCGCCGCCGCTAATGATAAACCTATTGCTTTTGAAGCCGATAATGTTGTTGTCGATCAGGCTGAGGGCAGCCTTCTTGCCACCGGTAACGTGGTATTGGAACAGGCCGGCAACACCCTAACCGCTGATGAAGTGACCTATTACCAAAATGCCGACCGCGCTGTGGCCCGCGGCAATGTTGTCCACACCGACGCCGATGGCACCGTTACCCGCGCAACGGTTATGGAATTGGAAACTGAGTTCTCCCACATTATTGCCGAAACCTTGATCAGCCAATTTGCGTCTGGTGACTGGATGGCCGCCGACCACGCCGACCGCCGCGCCGGCGAAAAAGCCATATTTGAATCGAGCCGGTTTACCCCCTGCAAATGTGATTTTGTGAATGGCGAGCGCCCGTTATGGGACATTCGGGCCAGCCAATCTGTGCGCAATGAAAAGACTCAAACCATTACCCACTATAATTTGCGCATGCACGTGATGAATGTGCCGTTGTTTTACCTTCCTTATTTATCGCATGCTGATTGGACGGTACGGCGGCGTTCCGGGTTTTTAACACCAAGCTTTTTAGTTAGTTCTGATACCGGGTTTTCGCAATCAATTCCTTATTTTCAAGTAATTGATGAGACTAGCGATGTTGAATTCGGCATGTATAAATACCAGTACCGCGGTGCCGCTGTGAGAACCCGCTATCGCAAATTATGGGATAGATCTGAATTTCAGGGCACCCTATACACCGCAAATGTTGAGACCTACAAAGAGAACCGTCAAATGGTGGGGGCGGTTGATGCGTCTTTTCACAGCGCCATTGGCAATGGGTGGGATGTCGATGCACGGTTATTGCGCTCTGACCAAGACACATTTTTACGGCGTTATAAATTCAATACCGAAACCTCTTTGAAATCCAGCGCCGTTGCCAAACGCCTTACATCAGACAGATATTATTATGTCGAAGCATCGGATCGTCAGTCCCTGACAAGAGCGAACGACAACATTAACGAGCCGACAATTTTGCCGCATATATTTTACGAAAAGGTTCAGGCTGGCTGGCGGCCTCAGCAGAAATTACGAACCGAAATCAGCGCCTTACAATTGGATAATGACGAAGACAATGATTACGCACGCTGGACCAGCATTGTCGAGGCCAAAGAAGATTTTACGCTGAAAACAGGCATAGGTTCCTATGCCGCCAATGTAATTGCCAGCCATTATGAAATACACCGCCAGTCTAGAACAGCCACAACAAAGCTGGGTGCGGTGTCGACAATCAACCCATCGCTGTCCGTGGGCTGGCGGCTACCGCTTGGCTTTACTGGCTTTGGGCGCACAGCGATGATTGAACCAAAAGTTCAGCTCACCTATGTGGGCGGCAATGATAAGACTGACGATATACCCAATCGTGATGCTGCCGAATATCGTATCGATGAAGCCAATTTATTTCTGACGCACCGCTATCAGGGCAAGGATTATATTTTACCAGGCACGCGCGCTGACCTTGGCATCGCTGCGACCGCCAATGACAGTTATCTTGGCAATGTTACTGGTTTTGTCGGCATTAGCCGACGCATTTCGGGAACCCCGTCAAGTGGGCTAAACACAAATCAGGATGATATATATTCTGACTATGTGGCAAGCTTGGCGATGCGTCCAGCGAACCTTTTTGATATCAGATGGTCGGGCCGGCTATCGTCACATGATTTTACCTTGAATGAGTCTAAAACCGTTGCCGCAACCAGTTTTGGCAGTGGCAGCCTCAGCCTTACGCACAGCCAGCTCACCCAAGCCTATTTTGCCAACAGCGAAGATGATCGCGAAGAATTATCCGCAACTTATAATCAAACTATTGGTGCTGGCTGGTCGTTTTCCGCCTCACAAATTTGGGACCTTTCTTATGGCACCACAGTGCGCGAGAAAAGCACCGCGGCGCTAAACTGGTCTGGCGGCCCGCAAGACTGCCTGACGCTGACTATCAATTACGAACATAATCCGCGCACTGACCGAGATATTGCGGCTATTGACCAGATTAACTTTGTGGTCAGCTTTAAACATCTGGGGGCCCTGTCACAAAACACAATTGCCGGTTTTACAGACAGCGAATAGATATCTATTTAGGATGCAGGGTTATGGTGAAGGCGTGTAAAGCAACGCCGCCATTACAACCAGCACAGTCAGAAGTATCATGGCCTTGGTTAGGGTGTGATTCCCAGCAAAGCTTTTGCCCAAAAATGCCCCCAGCCAACACCAAAGGCTGTGAAAGATAAGCTGGCATAGGGCAAAACTGATGATGACAACCGGCAGTTGAACTGCAAACGTGCCCAATGCTGGCGCAAAATTGCTCCACGCTAAAACCGCCATAACCCACGCCTTTGGATTAAGCGGGTGGACAATCACCCCATCGCGAAACCGGTAGGTTATCGGCGACGTTTCTGCACCCCGCCGCCGCCTGTTTTCGGCGTGCGGCCATGACCGAAATGCCAACCAAATCATATAGCTAGCACTAATGTAGCTAAAAAACATCTGCGCCACCGGATATGATGCAAGGACCACCCCTAAGCCAAAACCAATAAAAATATTGAGAAAAATTTTGCCGGTAATGAGCCCAAAAATGAAACCAACACAGCTCCTAACGCCTTGCTGGACGCCGGCCAGCATCACCACAAGGTTGGCCGGGCCGGGCGTGCCAACCATAAAGGCGACAAAGCCTAAAAGTGCTAAATATGATGACATAAAGCCCTACATAAAAAATAGAAAGCTGCAAAGACGCTATTACACGTCATCAATAAGGCGTTTTCCGCAATAATAGACAGTTTCCGGCATATAGCCCAAAGCATCGTAAAACTCGATCACAGCAGCATTATCTGAACGAACGCATAGATTGATTTTGGGACAGCCCAAAGATCGCAAAAATTCTTCGGCTTTGTGCATCAAAGCCTGTCCATACCCCTGCCCGGCAAAGCCCGGGTCAACCGCCAGATAATTCACGCTGCCGCGATGCCCGTCATACCCCACCATGATTGACGCCATTAACACATCACCACTATGGCCAACAAAGAACCGGCCGTTTTTGTCGGTTTGTTTGCGCTGAATATCTTTATAAGGATCATTCCACGGCCGTGTCAGGGCGCAGCGCTGCCACAAGGCAATAACGGTTTCGGTTTGGTTATCTTGAAACAGAGACACCTGCATGACGGGAACACCTTTTCGGGCGGGATATAATGGTGGGGTACTGGCCTGTTATTCGCCGTATGCCAAAACCGGCCCGGCACAGCACTCACCCATTATTGGCAGGAAACCCGATAAGTCAATGCGCCGACTGGCGAGATGGTGCAATCTGGAACCGCATTTCCTCTCAACGCCGCCAGCTCCCGCCCCTAACACAGCGCCGCAGCGGTTTATTATTTTTGGCAAAAAAATCATCAGCAAAAACCGGCGTTACACTAAATTATTCCACTGTCACTGATTATGCCAGATTGCGGGGTTGGTCAACATCGGTGCCTTTTTCGACCGCTGTCAGATATGCCAGAATCTGCGCTGGCACCGCCAACAAAATAGGCGCCAGCAACGGGTCTACATTTGGCACGGTGATGACCGCATCGGCAAAATCGACCTCAGTGACAGCACGTTCTTCAGTAATAAGAATGATACGCCCCCCGCGCGCTGCCGCCTCGCGCAGATTGCTACTGGCTTTGGCCATAACCTCGTCAGCTGCCAGCAAGGCAACCACCGGCAAATCATCCTCAATCAACGCAATCGGCCCATGCTTCATTTCACCTGAAGCAAAGCCTTCGGCGTGAATATAGCTAAGCTCCTTTAGCTTTAACGCACCTTCAAGCGCCAGCGGATACAAAGTGCCGCGCCCCAAATAGAGCGCCGATTTGGCCTGACTCAGACTATGCGCAATCGGGCGAATATGATCAAACAACCCAAGGGCGCGCCCCACCAGCCCGGGCAAGGCTTGAATCTGATCATGAATATGGCGTGCCCGCGCCGCATTGATTGCCCCCTTAGCTTTGGCAAGCGCAACCGCAAAGCTGAGCAAAACGGTTAATTGCGCGGTAAAAGCCTTGGTGCTGGCAACACCAATTTCAGGGCCAGCACGGGTGGGCAGCACAAAGTCTGACTCGCGGGCAATCGTGCTGCCAGGCACATTGACAAGACCAATCGTATGCAGCCCACAACTGGCCGCATGGCGCATCGCCATTAAGGTATCCAAACTTTCACCCGATTGCGAAATCGCAAGGGCTGTGGAAAAAGCGCTAGTGACAGGATTGCGATAACGATATTCCGATGCCACTTCACACACAACCGGCACTTTGGCCAATGTTTCAATCCAGTAGCGCGCAATTTGCGTGGCATAGTGGCTGGTCCCAGCAGCTAGCATGACAATGCCGCTAATCGCCCGCAAATCATCTTCATTCATCGTTGCTGTTAACTGCCCATTTGTGCCGGTCATTGCCGCCAGCGAATGCGCAATTGCGTCAGGCTGTTCATGGATTTCCTTTTCCATAAAATGCCGATAGCCGCCTTTATCAACAATGCCGGGACTTGCCGCCACAATCACCGTTTCACGATTGGCCGGGGTGCCATCGGCCTGATAAACCGCAACATTATTTGCAGCTATCACGGCAAAATCATGGTCTTTTAAATAGATGACCTTGCGCGTTAAATGCGCCAGCGCGATCGCGTCTGACCCGATATAACAGGCTGTCTCGCCAATACCAACCGCAAGCGGCGACGCATTGCGCGCCACAATCAATTGATCAGGGTAATCTGTTGCCATAGCAGCAAAGGCATAAGCGCCGTCAATTTCGGCAAGAATCTGGCGGGTGGCAGCAACCGCATCTAGCCCGGCGTCAAATGCCTCGACAAACAAATGCGCCAAAACTTCAGAGTCAGTGTCACTGGCAAATTTGTGACCAGCCCCTTCAAGACGCGACCGGATCGCGCGATGGTTTTCAATAATACCATTATGCACAATCGCCACCCGGTCGCCGGCAACATGCGGGTGCGCATTGTCTTCGGACACGCCGCCATGTGTTGCCCATCTTGTATGACCAATACCGATAGCGCCGGCCAGCGGTTGCGCTGCTAACGTTGCGTCTAAATTAACCAGCTTACCAACAGCCCGCCGCAATGACACCTGCCCGTCATGCATTGTGACGATGCCGGAACTATCATAGCCGCGATATTCAAGCCGTTTTAGCGCATCAAGAAGAATTGACCCGCACCCGTCATGACCAACAGCCCCAACAATTCCGCACATGCAATACTCTCCTTGATTGGCAATCCAGCCGGACCGGATATTAGCCTAGTAATGCCCCCGTTAATTACTTAGCGTGAACACCTAAAGCACTAACAATGTGATAAAGATTTTTAAAGGCAAAAGAAAGCCGGTAATCAAGAAGCCGTTTTGCTTGGAGGCATATTTTTGATAATCAGCTGGTGTTTTATGCGCAAATGTTTGGCATTGCGCAATGAAAATGGGTATAAAAATAAGATGGAAATCGCCGCCATTATTCTCGCCGCCGGAAAAGGCACAAGGTTGAAGTCAGCTTTACCAAAGCCGCTTCACGCCATTGGCGGCCGGCCAATGCTCGGCTGGTCTCTTGACGCCGCCATGGCCGCAAATGCCAGCCGCATTATCACTATTTTACCCACCGGATCAGAGCAAGCACAGGCTTGGCTTGATGGTCGGGATTTTTGCATTCAAGACCCCCCGCGCGGTACCGGGCATGCGGCCCTTGCGGCAAAGCCAGCATTACAGAATTTTGATGGCGTCGCGCTGATCATGTTTGCCGACACCCCGTTGGTAACAGCCAGCACTCTGGCCAATTTAGCGGCCGCCATTGACGATACAACAAGCGTCGCTGTGCTAGGATTTGAAACAGCCAACCCAACCGGTTATGGCCGTCTGATCGCCACTGAAAACCAGCAGTTAGAGCGCATTGTCGAAGATCATGATGCCAGCCCAGATGAACGCCAAATCACGCTAGTGAATGGCGGTGTCATGGCGGTGCGCTGCCCGTTGCTTTTTGACCTTTTGGAACAGGTCGAACCAAATAACGCAAAAAATGAAATCTATTTAACCGATATCGTTGGCCTTGCCAACAAATCCGGCCACAAGGTAACCTTTCGGGTGACAAGCGAGAGCGAAATTGCCGGGGTGAATTCACGTGGTGATCTTGCCCATTTAGAGGCTATTTTGCAAAACCGTTTGCGTGATATTGCTATGCAGAGCGGCGTCACCCTGATTGCCCCTGAAACAGTTTTTTTAAGCGCTGACACTGAAATCGGTCGGGATGTGATCATTGAACCGCATGTGGTTATTGGGCCCGGCACCAGCATAGGTGAAGGCTCGGTGATCAAATCATTCAGCCATATTGAAGGCGCACATTTGGGGGCGTGCTGCGTTATCGGCCCCTATGCCCGCCTGCGACCGGGTACAGATGCCGGTGATGGCGTGAAAATTGGTAATTTTGTCGAAACCAAAAAATCAACGATTGGGGCTGGCAGCAAGGCCAATCACCTCACCTATATTGGTGATAGCACGATCGGGGTAGACGTCAATGTAGGGGCTGGCACCATTACCTGTAATTATGACGGGTTTGGGAAATTCAAGACGGTTATCGGTGATGGCGCGTCAATCGGTTCCAATACCGCGCTGGTGGCGCCGGTAAAGATTGGCGCTGGCGCTATTATTGGGGCTGGCAGCACGATCACTGCAGATGTGCCGGAAAATGCCATCGCCACAACGCGCAGCGCCCTCGATGTGCGCCATGATGCGGCCACCCGTTATCGTAACATTCGCAATGAGCAGTCCTGATGACGTTAGATGCTAGCGCGGCTGCTGCGCTTATCACCGCCATTCAAGACCGCCATTTATTAGTGGTTGGTGATGTTATGCTTGACCGCTTTGTCGATGGCACCGTAAACCGCATTTCACCAGAAGCCCCGGTACCTATTTTGGGGCAATCACGCATCCAACAAATGGCTGGCGGCGCCGCTAATGTGGCATGTAATCTGGCGCAGTTGGGGGCACGGGTTACGTTAATCGGTGTCTGCGGTGATGACATCACAGCCAGTGCCCTTGCCGCAGAACTAGACACTTATCCGACAATTAATTTTACCCCTCTTAACATTGCCGGACGGCCAACAAGTTTGAAAACGCGCTATCGGGCGGCAGGCCAACAAATCTTGCGGGTTGACGATGAAATAACTGATGCTATTGACGATGCAGCCCAAAACCATATTTTTGAAATGGCGTCTGCGGTGTTGGCATCTGCCGACATGCTGGTATTGTCCGATTATGCAAAAGGCTGTCTGGCACCAGCCCTAATCAGGCGGTTGATAGACACCGCCAAAGCCCATAAAAAACCAATAATCGCAGACCCAAAGCTTGCCAATATGTCGGCTTACCGCGGGGTCAGCATTTTAACGCCGAATTTACACGAGCTGTCGCAGGCGGTAGGTGCGCAGCTTGTTGCCCTTGACGCGATTGCGGCCGCCGCCACCCAGCTAGCCCAAGACAATGACATAAACACCGTTTTAACAACGCTTAGCGCGCGCGGCATTCTGGCATCACGCACCGATGGGTCGCATTTTCATGACCCGGCACGCACCCGCGATGTTTTCGATGTGTCAGGGGCCGGCGATACCGTTGTTGCCGTGATCAGCGCGGCAATGGCGGCTGGCGCCGCGCTTGAGGATGCTGTTGCGCTTGCCAATCATGCTGCTGGCGTGGCGGTTGGAAAATCTGGCACTGCGATTGTGTCTCCAGGAGAAGTTCTGGCGCATATGAATCTGTCAAATGCAGTGCTAACGCCAGCCGCGCTGGCGCAAACCTGCCAGAATTGGCGGGCTGGCGGCGACAAAATTGCTTTTGCCAATGGCTGTTTTGATATTCTACATCCCGGCCATATCAGCCTTTTGCGGCACGCCGCGGCAATCGCAGACCGGCTGATCGTTGGGTTGAATAGTGACGCATCGGTGCGCCGCTTGAAAGGCCTTGGGCGGCCGCTGCAATCGACGGCAACGCGCGCAGGTGTGTTAGCTGCGCTTGATATCGTCGATGCGGTGGTAGCGTTCGATGAGGACACCCCAAAAAATCTGATCACCCTGCTGCAGCCAGACTTCATCGTCAAAGGCGGCGATTATAAAGCCGATGACGTTGTTGGCAGCGAGATTGTCAAAGCCCGTGGCGGCAAGGTGATCATTGTGCCCACCCACGCCGCCTATTCAACATCAAAGCTGGCAAACCCTAGCTAGCTGCCGGGCCTTCCCAATTCGGCAATGGCTGGTCACGAAGCAATGCCTCAAACGATTGCAGGCGCTTATATATCGAAATTAATTCGACAATGATCGGCCAACTGCGCACCAAAAATTGCAGTGAGGATTCAACACGACCAAAGGCCCGCACAATTTGCTGCATAACCCCCAAAGTGATGCCGGCCCCGACAATGGTTGGGGCTAGCGCCACATAGGGCACCAAAACACCGGCTTGCAAATAGGAAAATTTGGCAACGTCAAAATACAGGTAGTGGAAAAACAGCCGAAAATAATTCTTTCGCACCCGGCCAAAAAATTCTGCAACCGTGGGCGGTGTCAGCCGCTCTGGGTGGTCTTCAGAAAATACCAGCTCTTTACGATAAGCCGCTTCGACAACCTGATTGTTAAATTCCAGCCCGGGCAGCTTTATGCCCACCGCGGCCAAAACAACCGTGCCAAATAAGGCAAAAATCACTGCCACATAAACAAGCGCATGATCAACAGGCCCAATCCATGGCAATTCCTTAATGTTTTTAGAAAGCTCCCACAAAATTGGCAAAAACGCCGCCAGAGTCATAATCGAGTCCAAAAGGGCGGTGCCCAGGCTCTCCATAATTGCGGCAAAACGCTTGGTATCTTCCTGCACGCGCTGTGACGCGCCTTCGACTTTGTGCAGCTTTTGCCAATGTTCGGTATAATAGTCATTCATGGCGGTGCGCCATCGGAACACCCAATGTTTGGTAAAAAACCCAAGCATCACCGCAACGATTACATAGATGCTAGCAATCTTAAAAAAGGACAAAAGCGTTGCAAAGAACTCAGCCTGATCTACAGCGCCGGGTTGCCCGAGCGCGTTTTGCACCATGTCGTAAAATTCGCCAAACCATTTGTTAATGGCAACATCCACCTGGACTTGATACCACGTGCCCCCAATAATGAGGCAGCCACCAAGCCACGCCCACAGCGCCCAGTCTCGGGATCTAAAAAATGAGGCAAACATATGTCATATCCTTTTATCTGTGGGGTGAGCACTCAGGCAGGGTCACAAGCCCAATTAACTCGTTAGTCAGTTTATTAATAAATTCTAATATTAAACAACCGACGCATTGCATTTAATCATCAAGACGGTCATGCACAAGGGCGCTGGTCACAATACCGAAACCGATAAAAACCGTCAGCATTGATGTGCCGCCATAGGAAATAAGTGGCAGCGGCGCCCCAACCACCGGCAGCAAGCCGCTAACCATCGCAACATTCACAAATACGTAGAAAAACAGCATCATCGCTATGCCCATACAGACCAGTTGGGAAAACCGGGTTTGCACACGATATGAAATACGCAAAATTGACAGCGACAATGTCAGATAGACCAACAGGATAAATAAATTACCAACCAGCCCAAATTCTTCGCCAATCATAGTAAACACAAAATCTGTTTGTTTTTCGGGAAGATAATCCAGCTGGCTTTGGCTTCCCATCAAAAAACCTTTGCCAAACAGCCCGCCCGATCCAAGCGCAATTTTTGACTGAGTGATCTGATAGCCGGCACCCAACACGTCGGATTCCGGGTTTAAAAACGTCATCACCCGTGATTTTTGATAAGCATGCAACTGCGACCACAACACTGGCAGCGCCGCCAAAATAGCCAGCACTGCGCCGCCGACATAGCGCCACGGCAGTCCCGCCGCAAACACAACCGACACCCCCCCCAACAACAGCATCAATGCGGTACCCAGATCAGGCTGTTTCATAACCAATAAAAACGGCACCGCAATCATTACCAGCGCTGGCAAATAGACAATGAGTGCGCGCATGCGGTCCTGCGGTTGGCCGTCAAAATAGCGGGCAAGCGCCATGATTACCGCGATTTTAGCGGGTTCAGAGGGCTGAAACGACACCCCGCCTATCATCACCCAGCGCGATACATTCGGGCCTGACCCGATCACCAACAACACCGCAAGCACGATAATCGCTGCTAACAGCAAGACATAAGACACACGGTGTAATAGCTTTATATCTATGAACGCCATGCAACATACCAGCCCCATACCAACGGCTCCGCGCACCGCGTGACGGCCGGCCCATGGTTGCCATGACCCTTCAGACGCTGAATAAAGCGCTAACGACCCCACCACAACAAGCAGCATTGCCAGAGTCAAAATATGCCAGGGGATTCGAAACAACACGCGCCAGAGACTCATAAAAGACCCCGCTCGGCGATTGTTTTGGCCAATATGTCGCGGGCCACCGGCGCCGCAGTGGACGACCCGCTGCCACCATGCTCAACAACAATTGATATGGCATAGCGCGGGTTTTTTATCGGCGCATACGCCACAAACAACGCATGATCACGTTCAGCCCATGGCCGGTCAATATTCTTTACTATGCCTTTTTCGCGTTGTGCCATGGTAATGCGCTTTACTTGCACTGTGCCGGTTTTACCAGCCATACCGCCGTATTCTTTACCCAATTTATAGTCATTGGCGGTACCAGATGCACCATGCATAACTTTGAACATACCACGCCGAATAATCGACAAGGCAGATTCGGAAATATTCAGCGGCGCAAAATTTGGGGGATTTTCGGCGTTTTGTGACAACAGCGATGGCACGATTGCGCGCGTTCCATTGGCGATGCGGGCCGTCATCACCGCTAGTTGCATCGGCGTTGTTAACACATAACCTTGACCAATACTGGCGACCACAGTTTCACCGGGCGTCCAAACTGTGCCTTTTGTCGCTAGTTTCCATTCATGGCTTGGGATAATGCCGTCTTTTTCACCCGGCAAATTGACACCTGTTGCCGTTCCCAGCCCTAAACGCAGCGCCATGTCGCGGATCCGCTGGATACCAGTTTTCAGCGCAATTTCATAAAAATACACATCGCATGATTGCTCTAGCGCCGACACCACATTCATCGCCCCATGCCCACCTTTACGCCAACAATGGAATGTCGCATTGCCAAGCTTGCGGTCGCCTTTGCAGAAAAACTCGGTATCTTCTGAAATAATGCCGGCTTCCAATGCCGCCAGAGCAACAACCATTTTAAAGGTTGATCCCGGTGCATAAAGCCCAGAGGTGGCGCGGTTTAAGAGCGGCCGCCGCGGATGTTCATTTAGCCGCCGCCAATCCCGCGTCAGCAACCTGCCAGTAAATAAATTAGGGTCAAACATCGGTGCCGAAACAAGCGAAACAACCTCGCCAGTGTGAATGTCCATGACCACAGCAGCACCCGACTCAGCTGGCACCAAACGCCCATTACCATCGCGCAAAATCATGTTGTCACCAACCGCAAGATGCGCTTGAAGATCAGTGTCCGCGGCCAGTGCCTTTTGCACCTCGTCACTGCCGAGCTCTACCTGCTGCCAGCGTCCACGCCGCAACCTTTCAGTTGCGTGCAACTGCACGCCGATGTCGATCGACAATTGCAAATCATGCCCAGATTGAGAGGCCACATCATTAAGCACTTTAATGGGGCGGCCTTTTGCATTGACTTCAATTTTTTCGCGACCGGGGATGCCGCGCAAATCGCGTTCATGCATATATTCAACACCGGTCTTACCGGTACCAATATTGGGCAAGATCTCTAGCGAATTATCTTGATCTATTTCACGCTGTGTTATCGGCGAGACATAGCCGGTTACATGGCCTGTCAGGGCCCCTTGCGGGTAGATGCGGCGTAGCGATTTGCCAAAACTTACCCCCGGCAGCAATGCGCTGCGCACGGCGAGGCGCGCTAATTCACGTTGTGACAAATCATCACGGATAGTGATTTCTCGGAATGATGGTAGTGTTTTCGCAATATCTAACACCGCCTCTTGGCGTGCCGCTGGCAGGTCAATTACGGTTGCCAGAAGCGCCAGTGTCTTTTCCAGATTTTCCGCATAAAGCGGTGTCACGCGCAATTCAAATGACTCGGCATTACCAGCCACCAGCCGCAGTTTATGGTCAAAAAGCCGACCACGTGCCGGCGGGACGACGCGTATGTCAAACTGGTTGCGATCTGACAAGCGCCGATAACGGCTGGTCTGGGAAACTTGTAGATAATAGAGCCGCGCCCCTAAAAAACTGGTCAATGTGACAGACGCCCCAGCCAGCACAAAGCCGCGGCGTGACATAGTGCGACGTAGGTCTTTTTCCTTACCGCGCTTCACCCTATCAACCTTATTGCTTCTAACAGGCGTTTTGTCGAAAACATCACAACAAACCCGATTGGAAATAAAATAAGCGTGAAGCCCACCTGAAACAATAGAGGATTGAGCGCCGGCACCGCCAGATTAATCAAACTAAACACAATTAACTGAAACAGAACCACCGCACCGCAGGACACTGAAAAATAAACCCACAAATCTAAAAATTCACTTTGTTGCAATCGCACCGCGCTCAGCCGCATCACATAAGACAACAGCATAAAGGCGGTGGCGCGCCCACCCAAAATGTCAGATAACAGCAAATCAGCCACCAACCCCATAATAAATACCGTTATAATGGGCATCAGATGGTCATGATAAATCATCATAAAATACATGAAAATCAATGATAAGATTGGTGATGCGCTATAAAAAAAAGGCCATTGCGCCAACCCCACCTCGACCAGCACCAAAATCACACCAACCGTCAAAACCAGAAATTGCAGTGGCAAATCTGATTGAAATTCCGCCTTTTCAAAATACGACCTTTGGTCTCTCACTGGCGTGTTCCTGATGCATTTAATCCTTCAAGCAGACGGGTGTCATCTTCAACAGGCAACGGCGTAAAAAAATCACCAAGCGACAAATTCGAATTATCAATGCCCTCAATACCACCGATCAAAACCGATACATATCCAAGGTGCCTGAAATCAACTGCTGGCCGCACCCAAATCCGGTCATCTTCGACCCGCTCGACACGCCCAACCGCAAGCCCAGCAGGCAACACACCGCCATGCCCCGACGTCAACACCAGTTCACCTATAGCCGGCTTGGCTTCGGCAGGCAAAAATGCCAATTCTAAAAATTCACTGTTTTTGCCGATTGTCAGCCCGGGCCAAGACGATGACGACAATATAACCGGAATACGTGCATTGATATCACTGATCATCAACACCCGCGCATAGGCTCGCCCAACATCTATAACGATACCGACAAGACCATCTGATGTGATGACCGGATTACCTTGCACAATGCCTTTTTCACTGCCTATAGAAATCAGCACAGTGTGGGCAAAGCTACCGCCAGGTGCGGTCACGGCGCGTGCAGTAATTGGTTTGCGATTTTCATACGACACGGCGCCTGTCACACTGCGCAATTGCTGGTTTTCACTTTCCAGAATTTCGGCACGCCGCCGCCAGCGTTTCAACAAATCATTTTCAGCTTTTAATCTGACATTTTCAGCCCGCAATGACGCCACCGTGCGGATACCTTCAGCCATTGTTTGAATGCCGCGGATGGGGACTGAAACAAAATCAATAACAGGCGCCAGAAAATCATTGCTTCCCATACGCCCATCACGCAGCGAAACAAGATCTGCTTTGCCTAAAAACATAAGTGAAAAACTTAAAACGATAAGACCCACATGAGCCAAACGACGCTGTTTGATTTTGGTTTTATCGGACGGTCGCATAACAAGCTCCTATCCGCTCACACATCCTTACGCGCCGATCAGGACGTTTCGAAGTGTTTTAAGTTCTTCCAGACAACGCCCTGTGCCAAGCGCAACACAGCTTAGCGGCTCTTCAGCAATAGATATCGGCAGGCCGGTCGCATCGCGCAGCACCCCATCAATATCACGAAGCAGCGCGCCGCCTCCGGTCATAACAATACCTTTTTCAACAATATCTGCAGCCAGTTCCGGCGGCGCCTGTTCCAGCGCCATTTTGACACCTTCAACAATTTGGCGAACTGGGTCTGAAATAGCTTCGGCCACTTGGGCTTCGGTGACCGAAATTTCTTTTGGCACACCATTCACCAAGTCACGGCCACGCACGTCAATTTTATTGCCGCTACTCTTTTCTGGTTTGCGAGCCACGCCAATGGTCTTTTTTATGCGCTCGGCAGTGGCCTCACCAATCAGCAAATTATGGGTACGGCGCATATAAGCGATGATCGATTCATCAATCTTATCACCGCCAACCCGCACCGAATGCGCAAACACAATATTGCCCAGTGATAAAATAGCAACTTCGGTGGTGCCCCCACCAATATCGACAACCATTGATCCAGATGGTTCAGTCACCGGCAGATTTGCGCCAATCGCAGCTGCCATGGGTTCTTCAATCAAAAACACCCGGCGCGCGCCGGCGGCTTCAGCCGATTCCTGAATGGCGCGGCGTTCCACCGCAGTAGATCCTGACGGCACGCAAATAATCACCTGCGGGCTGGCGAATGACATACGGCCATTCACCTTGCGGATAAAATGTTTAATCATTTCTTCGGCGACTTCAAAATCGGCAATAACGCCATCAGCCATCGGCCGGATCGCGCGGATATTGCCGGGCGTTTTGCCAAGCATCACTTTGGCTTCTTCACCAACCGCCAATACCTGCGTTTTGCCACGCACCTCGGCCATCGCAACCACTGATGGCTCGTCAAGGACAATACCCCGCCCCTTCACATAAACCAGCGTATTTGCTGTGCCTAAATCAATACCAATATCAGCTGAAAAAAGACCAAAAAGCGCGCCAAACATATATATCTCCAGAATGTCACACTCAAACTTATGACATCATCCATGTCGTTCCAGCCCGTTCAACAGGCAAGCCACCAATATGCAAAGTTACGAAGCCCCAATCGGCGCCTCGTAACCCAGTATATGCATACAGTAACAATGTGGCAAAATCTAGTTTTTTGCCTTATCAACCAAACGGTTCGCACCAATCCAAGGCATCATCCCGCGGAGCTGCTCGCCAACCTGTTCAATTGGATGCTCAGCATTGCGGCGACGGGTGGCCTTAAAGCTTGTTTGATGCACACGATTTTCCAGCATCCAGTCACGCGTAAAGCGGCCGGATTGAATATCTTCAAGAACGCGCTTCATCTCGGCTTTGGTTTCTGATGTGATGATCCGCGGCCCAGTGACATATTCACCATATTCGGCAGTATTTGAGATTGAGTAATTCATGTTGGCGATAC
>Ga0181601_10001880_pt1 | contig 18079 bp, 22 predicted proteins | sample 041ome_8_FD_133020 | JGI IMG/M metagenome (GOLD analysis project Ga0181601, IMG submission 133020) | Coastal salt marsh microbial communities from the Groves Creek Marsh, Skidaway Island, Georgia - 041407BS metaG (megahit assembly) | ecosystem: Environmental > Aquatic > Marine > Intertidal zone...
AACCACGCGACTGTCGAAATATCCGCTTTCGCCTGTGATGCGGCTATAAACTTCGTCGGCAACTTTATGGGCCATACGGCGCCAGTCGGACGTTTTGCCTTTAAACTGCAATCCTTTGCCGTATTCTTGCCCCGCGAACACATCATGGATGCGGAAACTTACCTTCAATTCACCCCTTGTACCTGTGGCAACGGAACCAGTGATCAGAACTTGTGCATTGATCGCCTTCCAATCAGCATATTCAACGGGCGCATTCAGACTAGAAATTTTTCCGATGTGGGAGCGTTCATCTAGTGCGCGAAACAATCCTGTACGCATCAAATCCATGCTAAGAACCGAAACGATTTCACCGGAAAGTTCCATCGCACCGCTGTCCTGCGCGATAAAACGGGGGGCCGCGAACGGCGTTGGCTCAATAACCCCATCAGTAATCACTGTACGTAGAGGAGCCGCGGTAACGACATTTTGTAAGAGAATAAAAACCACACTCAATATTAATCGAAGCATTATCTATTCCTCATTTTAGCGGGATCAAATACCATTTCATGTTCTTTCCATGACTCATATTTTTCAGGTGGCAAAGTATAACCATCTCGCTGACACCTTATCAAAGCGCGCCGAGCCTTATCAAATGCTATCTTCACTTCACTTTTTGTGCCACCGTCAGACGATTTTAGGTTAATCGAATTGATAGGAATCCTCCCATCGGGGTTCATAGAAAATGATAAAGTCACGGTGACATATGCTGACCTTCCACCTACGTCCACGTCCCAGCACATGCCAACGGCTCTATTAAAATCAGAATGCTCTCTATCAGTTAGTGGTGGACCTGATTTTTTGCTGGGTTCGGGTTTGGACGCTTCTCGCGTGTCGCTTTGCGTCACTTCACGCAAAATGTCCTCCAGGTTTGTTTTGGCCGTTTCTGTCGGTGGCGTCGGTTTGAAATTTGAAGGGCGCAACATAGGACGCGGCGAAGATTGCCGTTTGGCATCTTCTTTCTTGGCCTCGGTTATAATCTCACTGCTGGCGGCTTCGGGCGCGGTGGTTTCTTTGATCTCTGGCATATCCTCAACTGGGGGCTCGGTTGCATCGGCAGGCACAGTGGCCTCTTGGGTGACATCGTCAACAATCGCGGGCTGTTCGGGCGGGGCCACGGGGGTTGGTGCAACCCGATTGGCCTGAATTGGGGCGCTGTCTGTTGATACGTCGGGCAACATCATTGCGGTTTCAATCTCTGGCGCCGGGGGTTGCGCATCAAGAGTTGTGATATCCGGCGTAGGCACCACCAGTGTTTCCACGGGTTCGGGTGGTGTAATTTTTTCGGCCACAGGTTCGGGTTGCTCAGGCTCGCTTTGATCAACCTCTTGATCTATTTGTTCCGCCAATGTGGGAACCTCATCTTTGTCTTCCGATGGCTCTAGCGCCGTCATATCAAACTGCGGAGCTTCAGGCACCTGATCTGACGCGATCATCGCCTGAAATTCGGCCTCTGATAGAACAGAAACATTGTTAAACACAATCTCTTGATCTTGCGGCGTGAACATACCCCCCAAAAGTGCCCAAGCTATGAAAACAGCATGGGCAATCCCTGATATGACATATCCTGCCTGCATCGGCGCGTACTAGCCCTCAGGCCTGTCAAAGGCCGGGCCGCCAACGTCCGTAACCAAACCGATGTTTGAAAACCCACCCGCATTCAACGCGCCCATCACCTGCACCACACGCTCATATGGAATGGCACCATCTGCACGCAGGAAAATTTTGTCATTTTGGCGTTCTGCTGCAACCGCACGCAATTTTGCAATCAGTGCGTTTTCTTCAATTTCGGCACTTTGGATCAGGATTTGTCCCTCAGCCGTCAGCGTCACAGTCAAAGGTTCTTGTTGATCACTGGGCAGAGAATTTGCCGCCGTTTTCGGCAGCTCTACTGGAACACCGACCGTCAGCATTGGCGCAGAAACCATAAAAATGATCAGCAAAACCAACATCACATCCACAAAGGGTGTGACATTAATTTCCGCCATTGGGGTACTGCGACGACGGCGCCGTCCCTTTTGCCCTTGGCTTTTGATAACGCCAGCACCCATATCAGCTATCTAATTCGCGGCTTAGGATCGTTGCAAATTCATCTGCGAAACTTTCGTAACCCGCAACAAGCCGATCACAATCCCCGCTGAGTTTGTTATAAAAGATTACGGCGGGAATGGCGGCCAACAGGCCAAGCCCCGTGGCCAACAGCGCCTCGGCAATGCCTGGGGCAACAACCGCAAGGTTTGTGTTTTGTTGTGCGGCAATTTCGATAAAGGCATTCATGATACCCCAAACGGTTCCGAACAATCCGATAAACGGTGCAATGGATCCGATTGTTGCAAGGATCGTCAACCCTGATTGGAGTTCATCTGATGCCCGCAACACCGCAACATCCATGGACCGTTCAACCCGACTTTGCACCCCCGCGATCAACTGACCATCTGATTTTTGGCTGCGTTCCCATTCAGTCATGCCCGCGACAAATACACTTGCAGAATAACCTTTGGGGGAACTGCCCAGTTCTTTGTAAAGCAAATCTAACGGCTCGCCTGACCAAAACGCACGGTCAAACTGCGCAGCTTCTTTGCGCGCGCTACGGTATTTAATGTGACGCTGAAATATGATCGACCATGACCAAAACGAGGCCGAGATCAACAACAACATCACAATTTTAACGGTTAGGGTTGCGCGCAAAAACAGCGCCCAGAACGAAAAATCGACCTGTTGCACCAACTCAAGGGCTTGTGTTTCCATAGTATCCTGCTCATCACAATCTGGCCTTTATGGCTCTTAGTCGGGAACCATAAACTAACTAAAGCAAGAAACCAACAAATATACGATCACGAATGTATTATTTCACCATATCGGCAACGACATGCCGAAGGGTGTCGGGCAAGCGTAAGGGTTTGCCCCCGTCACCCAAAGCCACCAATGTGATTTCCGAGCGGAACAAAACCACGTCCTGACGCAAAACCAATTGTCGTAATACCAAACGCGCGGGCGTCATCGAAATAGGCACAGTTTCCACAGTCAAATCATCTTCGAAAACGGCAGGTGCAATGTAATCGGCCTCGACATGGCGCACGGCAAACACGATCCCTTGCGCCTTCATCATTCGTTGATCCACACCAATTTCACGCACCCATTCACTGCGCGCGCGTTCAATAAATTTCAGATAATTGGCGTAATAAACGATCCCAGCCAAATCGGTATCTTCGTAATAAACGCGCACCGGAAACCGATGTGGGGTCATATCATGCATCCTTTGGCAAACGAGCAAAGAGGCGCAGCGCATGTGAGACATCCTGCGCCATCAAGGGTAGAATGGGATCGTAAGCCGCACGTATCACATCCGCAACCTCGGCCCGCAATACAGTGTGACCATTAGGAGCAATCGCAAGAGGAGATTGATACTGAAACGCGCAATCCGACCACACAAGAAAAGATTGCACCACCTGCATCAAAAATAGGGCATCTGCAGACATCTTAGACAATTCTTTGTCCATGCGCACAAATACGAAACAGGCTTTTATCGCACCCTGATCATCAAAACGAAACGAACGATATTGCTGAGACTCCGCTGCCTGCAGACGCCCAACCAACTCATCCAGGTTTGGCATTATGCGATCCAGATTAGGGACGGCCAACAATTCATCCCAATCGCGAATGAAAAAGAACATCAAATTCGTGCCCAATTCAGGATCCGTTTCCGCGATCGGGTGACCCACCATGGCGCATGTGACCTCAATTGCACCTTTTAGCGTCGCGATTGACTTATCCTCGATCCCAAAGGCAATGGGTGCAATGGGACGCCCCCAACGGGCGAAAAAATAACTGTCATCTGAACGCGAGAAAAAGCGTTCGACATCATTGGGCGTCATGGTTTTTAGCACTCCGAATTGTATTTGGCACGCGCTATATCGGGTTTTCCGCAACATGGCAAAGGGGTGATGCATCGTTGTTACTGAAACAGATCCGTTTGTCCCTTTGGCATGGGCAGTCCCAAATGATCCCAGCCACGCTGTGCCAACATGCGTCCGCGTGGGGTGCGTTGAATCAAACCCTGCTGCAATAGATAGGGCTCAATCACCTCTTCCAATGCATCACGGCTTTCTGACAGCGCTGCGGCCAATGTTTCAATCCCCACTGGTCCGCCCGAATAATGTTCCGCCATCAGGCGTAGGTATCGACGATCTGCGCCATCCAGACCCAGATCATCCACAGAGAGACGCGTGAGTGCATGATCCGCCAAAGTTTTCGTAACGGTGCCATCCCCATCGACCAATGCAAAATCCACAACACGCCGCAGCAATCGCCCCGCAATGCGCGGTGTGCCGCGCGCGCGACGCGCGATTTCGCGTGCGCCCCCTTCGTCTGCGGGCGCGCCCAGTTTACGGGCATTTCGGGACACGATTTGATAAAGTTCATCTTCGGTGTAAAATTGCAACCGCGTTGGAATACCAAACCGATCACGCAGCGGTGTGGTCAACAACCCCAAGCGCGTTGTCGCCCCGATCAGGGTAAAGGGTTGCAATTCAATCCTGACAGTGCGCGCGGCAGGCCCCTCTCCGATCACGAGGTCTAGTTCAAAATCCTCCATCGCAGGATAAAGAACCTCTTCCACAACGGGGTTTAGGCGATGAATTTCATCGATGAACAATACATCCCGCGCCTCTAGGTTTGTGAGGATCGCAGCCAAATCACCCGCTTTGGCCAAAACGGGGCCAGATGTCATTTTGAAATTCACACCCAATTCGCGGCTTATGATCTGGGCGAGCGTGGTTTTGCCCAAACCAGGTGGGCCATAGAATAGGGTGTGATCCATTGACTCGCCGCGTTGGCGGGCCGATTGTATAAAGACGCGCAAATTTGCCCGCGCCTCGGCCTGACCCGTAAATTCATCAAGTGCCTGTGGTCGCAGGGCACGATCGGCATCATCAGGCAGCGGATCAGGGCGCATCATCGGATCAGAACTTTCCATATGTTATCCCTTTGGCGCCATGAGTTTCAGGGCTGCACGAATGACGCCCGATGTCTCAGTTTCAGGGGCATCCGCCATGACTTGGGCCACTGCTGCGGCCGCCTCTGACGGTGAATACCCAAGGTTTTGCAGCGCTGACAGCGCATCTGCCTGTGCATTCGTTTGCAGCGCAACAGGCCTCGGTGTTGGCGCGGGCTGCGGCGCAGGTGCATCCGCCTCAATCACGTTATCTGTAACGGCTGCAGGGGTTGCAGATTGTCCCGCCATGGCCATAACGGTTGGGGCCTTGTCCTTTAACTCGATCACAACCCGCTGCGCAGTTTTTGGGCCAATCCCTTTGGCCGCCTTGATCGCATTCCAATCGCCAAGTGCGATTGCGCGACTGACCCCATCGGCGCCCAGCGCCCCAAGAATGGACAATGATGCCTTGGCCCCAATCCCCTGAACAGACATCAACAGCCGATGCCATTCCTTTTCAACAAGGGTTGGAAACCCAAACAACTGAAGCAAATCCTCACGCACCACCAAATCGGTATAAAGCGCAACCGCCTCTCCGACCGAGGGCAGCGCGGCAAGTGTGCGATCAGAGCAATAAACCATGTACCCAACCCCACGCACATCGAGCAGAATGTGATCGTCAGAGCGATAATCAATACGTCCCGACAGTTTGCCTATCATAACGCTTTCGCCAATGCGGCCTCCCACGCGCCAGAAGAGCGTGCATAATGGGCATGACAAAGCGCAATGGCCAAGGCATCCGCCGCATCTGCGCCCGCAATTTTGACGCCAGGCAACTGCAAGCGGACCATGTGATCAATCTGACCCTTATCCGCATGTCCCACGCCAACAATGGTTTTTTTCACTTTATTCGGGGCATATTCCGCAACCGTAATGCCCGCCTGCGCAGGTACCAAAAGCGCGATTGCGCGGGCCTGCCCCAATTTTAGGGTGCCAACCCCGTCTTTGTTTACAAATGTATTTTCGACAGCGGCCGCGTCAGGTTGATATTGACGAACGACATCGGTCATTTGCGTGTAGAGCGATACGAGCCGCGTTGCCAAATCCTCACCCGAACTGTGACAGACCCCATTTGCAACATGCGTGATTCGGCTTCCCACTGCTTCAATCACGCCCCAGCCCATGTTCCTCAATCCTGGATCGACGCCCAAAACGCGCATGTCGCCCCCTTTTTTATGATTTTGTTAGTAATTAGCACAAAACAAGAACACTTGCCAATCTCTAATTCCGATATCCAATTACGACCAAACAAAATAAGTTTTCGCCGCAGCGCAGAAAATTGCGACCTAAAACATGTCATTTTCGCCATAAAATACGGGGACAAATGGTAAAAAAAGTCATGCAAAAAGCGCATAGGCGGCATGCATTTTTTCCTGCTAGTCAGAATGCACGCGGAGGGATAGCTGCACCGCAGAATTTCTCCTACCCCCTGAATAGAAGGATCTCTGCAATGGCTGCAGTCAACACAAACTCAGTTGCTACTTTTGTTTCTGGCAAAGGTCTCATCGCAACAACATTCGAAGCATTCCAACGCTGGAACGATGTGCGCCGCACACGCGCAGTTTTGTCAAAGCTATCAGATCGCGAACTGTCTGATATCGGCCTATGCCGTGGCGATATCGAAGATCTGGCACACAAATCAGCGTTCTAAATTTGTAAACCGCGTAACGAGTTGGGGCCGCATGTTTTCGCACGCGGCCCTTTTTTATGCATAATTATTTTTGCAAAGTCAGCGTTGACCATTCCCCAATATCTTCGCGGTGGGCTAGCGTAAGTCCATTTGCAACGTAGGCTGCGGTCACATCCTCGGCCTGTTCAACAAGCAACCCTGACAGGATCACGTATCCCCCCGATGCCGCATGTGCAGCAACGTCAGGGGCCAATTCGATCAGCGGACCCTTTAGGATATTTGCGAAAATCAAATCAAATGGGGCTGCATCATGCAGATTTGGATGATTAAACCCTGCGGCTTCGACACAAATCACACGATCGGTCAAATCGTTAGCCGCGGCATTTGCACGGGCCACATCAACGGCTACCTCATCAATGTCACTAGCTATCACCGGGTTCGGCCAGATACGTGCCGCAGCCATGGCCAGAACAGCCGTTCCACATCCAATGTCGGCAACGTTTTGTCCAACATACCCTTGCCCAGCCAAACGATCCAGCGCACGTAAACATCCCAATGTTGTGCCATGATGTCCCGTGCCAAAGGCCATCGCGGCCTCGATCAACAGCGGTTCGCAATCCTCTGGAACCTTGTCCGCGTCATGTGATCCGTAAACGAAAAACTGACCCGCAACCACAGGTTGCAGTTCACGCTTTACCTTGGCGACCCAATCGGTCTCGGGCACTTCTGATATTGCAAATTCGCCTGCACCAAAGGCAACAGACAACAGCATCAGGGCGGCCAAATCAGGTTTTTCGGTAAAGTATCCCCCAATTTCCCAAAGCCCTGATCCATCCTCAAGTTCAAAAACACCTACGCCCAAGGGTTCGGGATCCATACGCTCCATCGCCGCTGACAGGGCATAAGCGGCCTCTTTTCCATCAACGGTGGTGAGGGCGGTAAAGGTTGTCATGATAAATCCCTGTACTGTTTTATGCCGCCTTAGGCGCCGAATTCGCCCAGGTCAACACGGTTTCATTCCCCTCTGCCGGATTGCGCGGGATCAAGAGTGACAAAAGGAAAGAGGTAAAGGCCATTCCCGTTGCAATCACAAAGACCGCGCCAGGCGACACCAACCAAATATATCCCAGCCCCGCGGGCAGGAACACCGCGGCGATATGATTGATTGTAAAGGCCACCGCCGCAGTGGGCGCGATATCAGCGGGGTGCGCAATTTTTTGAAAATACGTTTTAATCGCCAGTGCCATCGCGAAAAAGATATGGTCTAGAACATAGAGAATTGAGGCCAAAATCACGCCCCACCCAAAGAAATAGATGCCGCCATATGCGCCAAATACAATCGTCAAACCGATGTATTCGAAATTCAAAACCCGCCGTTCACCAAAATGCCCAACCGCCCGTCCGATAAAGGGTGCAACCACGATATTAATGACCAAATTGATCAGATAAAGCGCCGTGATTTCATGCACGTCAAATCCAAAGCGTTCGACCATCATAAAGCCCGCAAACACCAAAAAGATTTGACGCCGCGCCCCCGCCATGAATTGCAATGCATAATATAACCAATAGCGTTTGCGCAGAACCATTTGTTTGCGCTGTGGGATTGGGGCCTCAAATTGGGGGTAGGCAATCAAACAGAAAATCGCGATCGCGACCGTTGCCCCACCCGAGATAAGGTAGACAAAGTTATAGCTCAAATCCAGTGCCTTCCACCCCAATACGATCAGCCCATAGGCCACCAATGTCGCCGCAGATCCCACCGCCAATAGTTTGCCCAAGAACCGTGGGGCCTCTTCCTTTTTTAACCACTGTAACTGAAGCGATTGGTTCACTGTTTCGTAATAATGAAAACCGATGGAACTCAGCATTGTGATGGTCAAAAGCCCCGTGAAGGATGGGAACCACGCGGTAATCGCGCTTGCAGCTCCCAATAGAGCAAGGGATACAAGGCCCAAAACCTGCTCACGGATAAAGATGATCAGCGCAATAACACCCACCGCCAAGAACCCAGGGATTTCGCGTACAGTGTGCAGCCAGCCAATGTCGGATCCATCGAAATTAGCAATCTCAACAACAAAATTGTTCAAAAGTGCTGACCAAACCGCAAAGGCCAAAGGCATCGCAATTGCCATAAGATAGAGCAGCGTTTTGGGCTGCCGCCACTTTGGCAGGCGATCCACCTGATCGATCGGAGTGTGCTGGTACATGTCAGAAAGCCTTCACAAGACAGCCTGTGTTAACGCCAGTTTTAAGGAACGTCAAAGGAAACTCTGTGGATCAATATCAACGGACAGACGCAAGTCTCCCTTCAACGTCACGAGCGCAATCCACTGAGCCAAAGCGCGCTGAAGAGGCGCTGATTTTTCCACCTTGATCAGCATGCGCACGCGAAAGCGGGATCGCACACGAGCAATCGGTGCGGGTGCAGGCCCAAAAATCTCCGCCCCAATCTCCTGTAGCGGACCTGCGTTTCGCAGCAGGTAGTTACCGAGTTCAAAAGCACGCTCTGCCTCTGGTGCGCTGATGATGATTGCGGCCATACGCCCGAATGGAGGCACCTGTGCGGCTTGACGCTCAGCAGCTTCTGCGTTCCAAAATGCCTCTTCCTCTCCCCCCAAAATCGCGCGGATCACGGGGTGTTCAGGTTGATAGGTTTGCAAATAGGCAACCCCCGGTTTTTTGGATCGTCCTGCACGCCCCGCAACCTGCCGCATTAATTGGAATGTGCGTTCAGCCGCACGTAAATCAGATCCCTGCAATCCCAAATCCGCATCAATCACACCCACCAGTGTTAAGTTTGTAAAATTATGCCCCTTGGCCACCAATTGCGTGCCAATGATGATGTCGATGTCCCCATTGGCAATTTCCGCAATCGCGGCCTTAAGCGAGCGAGCAGATGAATACAGATCCGAGGATAACACGGCGATTTTAGCCTTAGGGAATAGTGCTCTGGCTTCTTCTGCCAAACGCTCAACACCCGGACCAACTGGGGCCAATCGCCCCTCTACCCCACAGTTTTTGCAGGTGTCTGGCATCGGTTCAGTTTCACCACATTGATGGCACATCAAACGATTTAAAAACCGATGTTCCACCATCCGCGCATCACAAGTTTTACACCCAATCTGATGACCACAGGCGCGGCACAGCGTAATGGGTGCATAGCCACGACGATTGATGAACAACATGGACTGTTCGCCCTTCAGCATCCGCACCTTGATTTGTGCCACCAAATCACTGGACACCCATCTATCTGAGGGCAGTTTTTCCTGACGCATGTCAATTGCTGACATATCGGGCATCACAGCGGGACCAAAGCGATCCGTCATGGTTATTTTATTATATTTCCCACTTTCCGCATTGACCCAAGTTTCCAGCGAGGGCGTCGCTGAGGCCAAAATTACACTGGCCTTTGCGATGGACGCACGCAAAACCGACATGTCCCGTGCGTTATACAAAGCGCCGTCTTCTTGTTTATAGGATGTGTCGTGTTCTTCATCGACCACGATCAAACCTAGATCCCGAAATGGTAGATACAGGGACGACCGCGCACCAATCACCAATTGCGCACCGCCCTGCCCTACCATTTTCCAAATGCGTCTGCGCTCGGTCATTGTAACACCTGAATGCCATTCCGCAGGTTTCGTACCAAACCGTTCCACAACCCGTGTAAGAAATTCGGATGTCAGCGCAATTTCAGGAAGCAGAACAAGCGCCTGTCGTCCCTGCCTCAGGGCCTCGGCAACCGCCTCTAGATACACTTCGGTTTTCCCAGACCCTGTCACTCCCCGCAGCAGGGTTGTTGAATAGGAGCGCTGTTGAACACGGTTGACGAGTTGCGCGGCGGCGTTCGCCTGAACATCGGTAAGTTTTTTGCTAGCGAAATCGGGATCAAGTGGATGAAATGGCGTATCGCGCGGGCGATCTACCTCTAACACCGCGCCCAGTTTGACCAACCCTTTGATCACCGACGTCGATGCCTCGGCCAAATCAGCCAATTCCGAAAGTGTGAAAACGCCGTCCACGAAATCCTCCATCACGCCTAATACGCGTTCACGGGCGGGGGTCATTTTCCCACCCTCAAAGGCATCGTTTAATTGATAAACCCGCCGCATGCTGGGCGGATCCATCAAACCAGGTACGCGGGTGGCAAGGCGCAACATGACGGACATGGGCGTTAATGTGTATTCGCCTGCACGAATTAAAAACTCGCGCATCGCATGCGTCATCGGTGCCACATCCAACACGCGATTGACGGATCTGATTTTAGCAGGATCATATCCACCATGCCCCGCGCCCCAAACAACGCCCAGCACCTTCCGTGGGCCCAAGGGCACCTCGACAAAGGCACCGAGAAAACAACCACCTTCGGGGGCCTTGTAATCCAAAGGACGATCAATGGGTTTGGTGGTCAGGACCGACACCAACTGGGATTTATGGAAAAATTCAGGACTTTCGGACATCAGAGCGACAGGGGGCTTTTATAAAAACACGACATAGGCTAAAGCACTCTCAACCTTAGGCCAATCCAAACGAGGACCACAACTATGAAATTTTTCGTCGACACTGCAGAAATCGATCAAATCCGTGAATTGAATGATTTGGGCATGGTGGATGGTGTGACAACCAACCCATCTTTGATCAAGAAATCTGGGCGTGACATCATCGAGGTGACGAAGGAAATCTGTGAAATGGTATCTGGCCCTGTAAGCGCCGAAGTCACATCAACAGATGCCGACACGATGATTGCAGAAGGGCGTAGGTTGGTCGAAATCGCACCCAACATTACAGTGAAAGTACCCCTAACCTGGGACGGTTTGAAAGCGTGTAAAACACTATCGTCCGAGGGAACCATGGTAAACGTCACCCTTTGTTTTTCTGCCAACCAAGCTTTGCTGGCGGCAAAAGCGGGCGCATCCTTCATTTCGCCCTTCATCGGACGTTTGGATGACATCAATCTAGACGGTTTGGAATTGATCGAAAACATTCGCACGATTTATGACAACTATGGATTTGAAACGGAAATCCTTGCGGCTTCTGTGCGCACGGCCAACCATGTCTCAGAGTGTGCCTTGATCGGTGCAGATGTTGTGACCGCGCCCCCAACTGTGATCAAATCGCTTGCAAACCACCCATTGACCGACAAAGGTTTGGCAGCATTCTTGGCCGATATTGCTGATACAGGGCAAAAAATCCTGTAAACGCTTGGTAAACCGCGATAGGTTAAGCCAATCGGTAAGGTAGATAGGCACGATGGATCGCTTGTTAAAGGATAAAATCTTGGCACGGCCTCACGTCATCTTAGATGATGATGATGTTATGCGCGCGTTGATTTCCGCAGATGATCAGGCACGTGGGCCGAATGTTGTCGACCTGCGTGGTTTGGCGATGCAACGCCTGGAAGAGCGGTTGGATCGTCTGGAAGACACCAACAAAAGCGTGATTGCTGCCGCCTATGATAACCTAGCGGGGACGAATCAAATTCATCGTGCCGTGTTGCGTATGATGGATGCAGAGAGTTTTGATGCCTTTATTAGCATATTGAATGATGATGTGGCGCAAATCTTACGCGTTGACACAATCCGCATTATTTTTGAAACTAAGGTTATTAGTACGACGCAGGTCCAAACGCTAGGCAATCTACACCCAATGATCGGCGTTGAGGAGCCGGGTTTCGTACACTCCTACATGACACAGGGCCAAGGCACGCTGAGTTCCAATGTTATTGTTCGCCCAGCGCCACCCGGCGCCTCCCAAGTCTATGGTGAGCGATCTGCGCCCATTCTATCAGAGGCCGCATTACAATTGTCACTAGGCGGCACGGAACCATCCGCGATGGCCGCGTTTGGCAGTACCGACGCAAAACAATTTTCACCGCAACAGGCGACTGATCTGCTGTCATTTTTTGCCGGTGTGCTCGAACGCGTTCTGTATCGCTGGCTGGTATGATTTCTGAGGAAATCAGCACCTATATCAACTCGTGGTTGGACGTATCCCGCGCCACCAAAGGTAGTAGTGAAAATACAATCAAAGCCTATCAACGCGACGTCCAAGATTACTGTGCCTTCATCGCAATCCACACCGGCGAAACTGGTAGTGCGGGTTTGCGTGACGTTTACACCACCGATGTGCGCGCATGGATGGCAAATGAACGCAAACAGGGTGTGACATCACGTACACTGGCACGAAAACTTTCAGCGGTGAAGAGTTTTTACAGGTGGCTTGCCCTTCAGTTGGAATTTAATCCAACGGTAGTATTGGCCGCAAAATCACCCAAGTTTCAGGCAAAACTCCCCCGCCCCGTGGCCGAGGATACAGCCGAGCAAGTATTAGAAACGCTTGAAACACAATCTCCATCCGATTGGGTTGGGGCACGCGACATGGCCGTTGTCACATTGCTATATGGCTGCGGTTTACGGATATCAGAGGCGCTATCGCTGACCTGCGATGATGCCCCCCTGCCCGACAGCCTGCGCATTGTAGGCAAAGGCGGAAAAACTCGCATCGTGCCAGTTATTGATGCCGCGCGGGACGCTGTTGAGCAGTATCGGAGACTGTGCCCCTATGCATTATCGGAGGACGGACCCTTGTTTGTGGGTGTTCGGGGTGGCGCGCTAAATCCACGTATTATACAGGGCGCAATTCAAAACGTGCGTCATCAACTGGGATTGCCCGCCTCTGTGACCCCGCACGCCATGCGCCACAGCTTTGCAACGCATCTTTTAAATGCTGGGGGTGATTTACGGGCCATCCAAGAACTCTTAGGGCATGCTTCTCTATCAACCACACAACATTACACGGGCGTTGATACCGCCCGCCTATTGGATGTCTATAAGTCCACACACCCCAAGGCGTAGGCGATTACACATTGCGGATCGTGCTAAAATCCCGCATAGGGTGCAGATGAATTTACGACTTCGCGCCCTCTTGGTGCATCTTCTTACTGCCAGCGGCGCCGTTTTTGCGATGCTGGCACTGTTGGCAGCGGCAAATCACGACTGGCCTGTGATGTTCCTATGGCTTGTTGTTGCGTTTTTTGTGGATGGTATTGATGGGCCACTGGCGCGTAAATATGACGTAAAAACAAATGCCCCACGTTTCGATGGTGCTCTATTGGATCTGATTATCGATTATCTGACCTATGTGTTCATTCCCGCATTTGCGCTGTTTCAGGCGCATTTGTTGGCTGGCTGGCACGCGTGGTATGTTTTGATCCTAATTACATTTTCATCTGCGATGTATTTTTCAGATGGTGGGATGAAGACCGAGGATTATTCGTTTCGCGGATTTCCAGGGTGCTGGAATATGGTCGTCATTGTGTTTTTCGGCCTGACGCCCCCTGACTGGATCATCTTGCTCGTCACAACCGTTTTGGCGCTTGCGATGTTTTTGCCCATCAAATTCATCCACCCAACGCGCACAAAACGCTGGCGGGTGGTATCACTGCCGATGGGAGCGTTTTGGACAATCTGTGCAGGATGGGCAGCGTGGGTGTCATTTGACCAACAAAGTTGGGCGCATTTGGGCCTTATGATCTCATCAATTTACCTTTTGCTCGCAGGTGCTGCACAACAACTTATTCCCGCGGCGTCCGACCGCAATGCATCTTAGGTAAAGATTGAGAACAAATTGGCATGATGCCTTGTACTTCGCCGTTCAATTGATATGATAGAATATTGAAAAATGTTAGGTGACGAAGCTGGGTCACCATTTGGATAGGAAGCCGCCATGTCTTGGACTGATGAACGTGTTGAAATTCTGAAAAAGATGTGGGGCGAAGGACAATCCGCCAGTCAGATCGCCAAAGAACTGGGTGGCGTAACGCGCAACGCGGTAATTGGCAAAGTTCACCGTCTGGGCCTGTCCAATCGTGCGACATCAAATTCCTCTGCCAAGTCCGAAGCAAAGCCTAAGTCAGCGCAAAAGGCCACAAGCAAGACCGCAGCATCTAAAGAGGCACCTGTGTCCAAGGCGGCGGAACCCCCTGCAGAAAAGCCATCAAACGTGACACCGCTGCGTCGCCAAATCATTCCGGCGGGACAACCATTGCCCCCGCAGCCATCTGCAAATGAAATAAGCCCAGAGGCATTGGCACGGGTTTCTGAAATTGAGAAGAAAGCCAAGAAGCTTACTTTGCTAGAACTGACAGAGCGCACATGCAAATGGCCTGTTGGCGATCCTGCAACACCTGATTTTTGGTTCTGCGGTTTGCCAACACAAACAGGCAAACCCTATTGCGAAGCACATGTCGGCGTTGCCTTCCAACCGATGAACAGCCGCCGCGATCGCCGTAGATGATAGCGTTATGATTTATAGAAAAAGGCGCTCAAATTATACGCGCCTTTTTCTATAAATGAATTTGGCGCGATAGCCTGCCGCGCTTTCATCAATCTCCAGCATTAACGCCGCAGCCGACAAATACTTGACCATCACGGCTGCACCAACATTCGGAGATTTGTTGACTGAAGTTGTGTATGGTGTCAAGCACACCTGACCGCACCAATTCCAATTCACCCGCGCCGCAAAAATACTGCTCAAGCCATCAACATGGCCCGACTTCGGATGCATTACTGTAAATGCGGTTAACGGCGCACGATGATTTCGCGTCCTGCCTCTTCAGGTTCATCATCGATCATCTCGGGTGGAAAACCCGGCGCGCGAATATCCAGTCCCGTGGCATCCTCAAGGCGCTTGATGATATTCGACGACAGCTCGCGTGATCCGTAGCGTTCAATACCGTCGTTAAAAATCGAAATCAAAAGCGGGCTCATCTCTAACGGCACGTTTGCGCTATCAGCCACCTTTTGAAAAAGTCCAATATCTTTGGCCACCAAATCCATGGTAAAGGATATGTCACGTGAACCGTTCAGAATAACTTGGCTTTCGGTTTCGTGCACAAATGACGTGCCCGACGAAATTGCAATCGCCTCATAGGCCACACCTAAATCCATACCTGCACCTTTGGCAACTGTCAGCGCCTCGGCGCAAGAAACAAGGTTCGCGGTGGCAAGGAAATTGGTAATCACCTTCAAAATACTGGCAGAACCTAGATCGCCCGTGTGCAAAATACGACGCCCCATGATTGTTAGAAACGGGAGCACGGTTTCAAACGTCGCGCGATCACAGCCTGCAAAAATCGAAATATTGCCGGTATCCGCGCGGTGGCATCCACCAGACACAGGGCAATCCACCGCCGCACCGCCACGTTCGATGACCATTTTGCCCAGCCGTTTCACCTCGGACTCATCCGTCGTGGACATTTCCAGCCATATTTTTCCGTCGCGCACGTGCGGCAACATCTGATCAACAACAGTGGCTGAAATCGCCGGGCTGGGCAGACAGGTGATTACAATGTCACATTTTTCCATCAATTCCCCTGGGCTGTTGCCACGTATCGCGCCGCGCCCCACGAAATCAGAAACACGTGTCTCATCCAAATCGTAAATCGATAAATCAACACCATTGCGCAGCAGGCTCCCTGATAATTTAGCGCCCACATTTCCCAAGCCAATAAAGCCAACTTTCATTACATATCTCCCTGTTTGTTGGAGTTACGGTGACACGCAGCCCAGCGCAAAAACCGCGTATTTACGACATCTACATCTGTTTGTGCAATTTCGCGCAAATTGCGTGTACAACCACACAGCAAACTAACTTGTATGTCGCCGATGGGCGCCCTACTTTCGAAGGGAAAGGAGACTCATCATGTCATTACGCCCTATTATCGAGACACGGAACGCACAACCCACAATGGAAGGTGCAGGCGTTCATTTGCACCGCGCCTTTGGGTTTCAGGATCCTAGCGATCTAGATCCGTTTCTACTGTTTGATGACTTCAGAAACGAACGCCCGGAGGATTTTTTGCGAGGGTTCCCATGGCATCCCCATCGTGGCATTGAAACAATTACTTATGTGTTGTCAGGAACAGTGGAACATGGCGACAGTTTGGGAAACGAAGGCACATTGGGTGCGGGAGATGTCCAATGGATGACGGCTGGTTCAGGTATTCTTCATCAGGAAATGCCAAAGGGAAATGCAAACGGACAAATGCATGGGTTTCAACTTTGGGCCAACCTTCCCTCTTCGCTAAAAATGACAGCGCCGCGCTATCAAGATGTTCAAGGCAAGGATATTCCAGAAATCATTGATAACGATGGCACACGCGTAAAAGTGATCGTTGGAAATTTCTGGGGGAAATCTGGCCCCGTTGATGGCATTGCTGCGGATCCACAGTATCTGGACATTTACGTTCCCGCGGGTTCGAAGAAAACATTTAAGGTTGATACATATCGCAAGGCCTTCGCCTATGTATTCGAAGGCGCAGGTGCCTTTGCCGATGCCAGCGCACCAGAAGGTGTGTTGTTGGAAAAAGAAGTCATGGGCGAAGAGGTAAACATTCGAGATATGTCGGGCAACCGCACGTTGATCAAGTTTGGAACGGGTGAAGAAGTAACCGTTCAGGCGGGTGAAGAAGGCATCCGTTTCCTATTGATTTCAGGCGCACCAATTCAGGAACCTATCGCATGGCACGGCCCAATCGTTATGAACACACGCGAAGAATTGATGCGGGCCTTTTCTGAATTGCGCAACGGTACCTTTATCAAACCTGCACACTAGATTATTCACAATAGGGTTTTGTGCGAGGCACCACCATGCGCAGAACCATTTTCCGATAATGCGATTTTACCTCATCCAGCTTTAGACGCCCATCTTCGCGATACCACGTTACAACCTCGGTTAGCATCCCAATAATGGCCAGCGTTGTGATACGAGTGTCGGCAATATCAAACGACTTGGTTTTTTTCCCAGCCACCAAAATCTGCTCCAAGGCATCTTCATATTGACGACGTAGGGTTTCGATTTGCGCAAAATTGGTATCATCCAAATTGCGCAACTCCATGTAGGCAATAAACACCGCATCCCTGCGTGCCAAATGGTAATCGAGGTGGAAATTCAAAAACCGGCTTAACTGCTCAATGGGATCTAGTCTTAGCCCTTCCCTGCTCCACGCCTGTAGCAGCTCCGTCATGTGTTCGCTCATGATCGTGAACAAAAGTGTCTGTTTGTCTTTGGTGTAATTATAAATGGTGCCCACCTGCACCCCAACGTCAGACGCCAATTGACGCATTGAAACGGCCGCATACCCATGACGCGCGAACAAACGCTCGGCGCTTTGACGAACAAGTGTTTGGGTATTTTGTGAATAAGATCCGATGGTTCTAGGCATGCACGTACCCTAGCCCTGTTATTGAAAAAGCAAAACAGTAATTTTTCGAGCTTATTCGTCTCTGCAAATTTATACCTTCCACGTTGCACAGGACGGGGAATGCAGGTACATCGCGGATAGGTTAAGAATTGAAGTTAAGGAGCCTTTGGATGAACCAACCATTACGCTTGGGGATTGCTGGTCTGGGGACGGTCGG